>ERZ772881.19-NODE-19-length-167726-cov-7.225937_pt1 | contig 167726 bp, 147 predicted proteins | sample MGYA00580581_ERZ772881 | MGnify/ENA primary metagenome ERZ772881 (study PRJEB29015, sample SAMEA2737668) | human gut metagenome | biome: human gut; feature: human-associated habitat; material: faeces | place: China | collected 2012 ...
AACCTGCGACTCTCTGCTTAAAAGGCAGATACTCTACCTACTGAGTTAACGTCCCATTCAGTTGGTTGCTTTTATTCCCACACACAACTGATGTCAAGCGAAAAGGCATCGCATGTGCGACTATTTGGCGCCTTTCTTCTCGATTTTGGCCCAGGTATCGCGGAGTGTCACCGTACGGTTGAAGACAGGCAGTTCATCCGTGCTGTCCCTGTCCTTGCAGAAATAGCCCACACGCTCGAACTGCACCGTTTCACCGGTCCTGATCTGCGCCATGGCAGGCTCAAGACGTGCGCTCACGGTCCTGAGGGAGTCAGGATTGATGTAATCGAGGAACGTCTTCCCCTCCGGAACATTGTTGGGATCTGCCACGGAGAAAAGCTGTTCATACAGCCGCACCTCAGCGGGAAGAGCGTACTTCGCGCTCACCCAGTGAATGGTGCCCTTGACCTTGCGGCCGTCAGGGCTGTTGCCTCCGCGAGAAGCCGGGTCGTAGGTACAGTGAATTTCCTGGACATTGCCCTCGGCATCCTTCACGACATCCGTGCAGGTAACAAAATAGGCATAACGCAGCCGCACTTCCTGCCCGGGGGCCAGGCGATAGTACTTCTTCGGCGGATCGAGGCGGAAGTCATCGCGGTCGATGTAGAGTTCCCTGGTGAAGGGAACCTTGCGGGATCCGAAGGAATCGTCGTCAGGATACAGAGGCATCTCAAAGACATCTTCCTGAGCCTCGGGATAATTGTCGATAACGAGTCTGACAGGATTGAGAACCGCCATCCAGCGCGGCGCATGGGCGTTAAGATATTCGCGGATGCAGAATTCAAGCAGACCATATTCAACCACGGCTTCAGACTTGGCCATTCCGATCCTCCGGCAGAAATCATGAATGGCTTCCGGAGGAACGCCTCTGCGGCGCAGGGCGCTCAGAGTGGGCATTCTCGGGTCATCCCACCCTTTCACATATCCTTCCTTCACAAGCTGGATAAGCTTGCGTTTGGAAAGCACCGTATAGGTAAGGTTGAGACGGGCAAATTCAGTCTGCTCGGGATGGTAGACGTTCAGCGTCTCCAGCACCCAGTTGTACAGCTCCCTGTTGTTCACGAACTCCAGGGTACAGAGCGAATGCGTGATACCCTCTATGGAGTCGCTCAGGGGATGCGTGAAATCGTACATCGGATAGATGCACCACTTGTCACCGGTGCGGTGATGCGTGGCATGGCGTATCCTGTACAGGGTGGGATCACGCATGACCAGATTGGGAGACGCCATGTCGATCTTCGCGCGCAGCACGTGCGTGCCATCCGCAAACTCGCCAGCGCGCATACGCCTGAAGAGATCGAGGTTCTCCTCGACAGAACGGTTTCTATAGGGACTCTCCCTGCCCGGCTGAGTCAGTGTCCCCCTGTACTCACGAATCTCATCGGCGGTAAGGTCATCCACATAGGCCTTTCCCATTTTGATGAGCTGCTCGGCGTACTCGTACAGCTTGTCGAAATAATTGGAAGCGTAAAACTCACGATCGCCCCAGTCGCCACCAAGCCAGCGAACATCTTCCCTGATGGACTCCACGTATTCCGTGTCTTCCTTGGTGGGATTCGTATCATCGAAGCGCAGATTGCAGAGTCCGTTGAACTCTTTCGCCACGCCGAAGTTCAGGCAGATGGACTTGGCATGCCCGAGGTGAAGGTAGCCGTTAGGTTCGGGTGGAAACCGCGTATGCACTTTCCCATTGAAACGGCCAGAGGCATTATCTGCCATAATCTTTGCGCGGATAAAATCCGTGCTTTCCTTAACTTCAGGTTCCTGCGTCTTTGGCATTTTCCAACCCCATGGTTTACTAAATTTTTAGGGAATTATTTTATCCTCAGGCACTGATACGGTCAACAAAGCAAAAATGGCGCTTGACATAAGGAGCATCTGAGAGTAGAGATTCTGCAGCTTAGCGCGGAAAGGTGTCCGAGTCGGCCGAAGGAGCTCGCCTGCTAAGTGAGTATACGGGCTTAAACCTGTATCGAGGGTTCAAATCCCTCCCTTTCCGCCATCTGTCATCATAAGGGCGCCGATTGGAAGATCGGCGCCCTTTTTGTTTGCCTGGGGCCCTCTGAAAACACCGGAAGCCCACGAAGAAAAGACGAAACGCAGGCGCCGGGCCGATACAGAAGAACACGCACCTGCAGCTCCCTCTCTACCGCTGCCCCGTAAAAACCTGGATACGAAAAAGCAGGCGGAAGAGATCCGCCATAGCAAAATGCCTTTCCGGGGAAGAACCGGGCTTCCATCAAAGAGCCATGGTTCTTTCCGGCGAAAGCAGCGGACACAGCGGATTTCTGTGTTCCCCCTGCCATGTCGGCTGGGCCTGTCCGGGCAGGCCGCTACGCCCATCCCGGCTTCTGTCACGTATGCCGGAAAGCCCCCAGCCCTGCCTTTTTCCTGGAGCCCTGATTACTGCGTGGGCCTGAGAATCCTTGTGCAGGGCCTCCTCCGCACCCCCTCTCCTTTTCCAGGCTCTCCCCTGTCTCCTGTGCTGCGGATTCCAAACCCTTCATACCATCGCAATAACTGTACACGAAACGCGATTAGGGCCGAACAGATTCTGGGCCGCTCTTCTTTCGGTCGTCCCGTCCATGAGTCTCACCCAGTTGCAGCCATCTCCCCGCTGCAGTCTCCCCTGAAACAGGAATGTGTTCTTCCGGCGTGAGGCCCAGTTTCCCCCCCACAGAGACACGCAGCATATGAATCCGGCTCCCCACTCCCATTTTTCTGAAACGCTCCCATATTAAGCTGGAATACCAGGGTACAGTGTAGCGATCGCTCAATAGGCCCACTAAACGATCGTTTATTGGCCCCACATCAGAACTGACCGCAGTGTCTCTCCTGCGCTCCCACAAATACAGAAGCACTCCCTGACAGCACGCATGTTCAACAGAGGCAGAAGGCAGCACTTTCGTGCGCCCCCCAGCCACAAATCCTCTCCCGCGGACACACAAAATTCACAATCGCGGAACGGGATTGCAACGCCTTCCAAACGAAAATGCCTCTGTTCTTCGGCAGAGTCCAAATCTGTGCGCCGATTACGCCTTCAATGAAATATCAAATACAGGGAGTATCACTCATGATGAAACGCCGTTCCTTCCTCAAAGCCGCCGCAGCCGGTCTTCTGGTTTTCCCCGCCGCAGGCAGCGCTCTCGCCCAGACCCCCTTTGCTCCTGAGGACATCAAAGTTCCCCCGCGCGATCAGCTCCTCTTCACGTTTGGCTGGGTAACTGATATTCATTACAGCGTTCAGCCCATCCGCCGCATCGAAAACGAAGACTCCATCCGCGTTTACGCTCACTCCATGGCCAAATTCCGTCAGGCCCTTGACCTGTTCAACACCCGCGATCTCGACTTTATGATCGAACTGGGCAACTTCAAGGACTGCCAGGACAACGGCGACCGCGAAGGCACGCTGAACTTCCTCAAAACCATTGAAAACGAATACCGCACTTTTAACGGCCCCCGCTACCACATCGCCGGCAACCACGACTTCGATAAGATTTCTTACTCTGACTACCTTGTGAATACCCCGAACTACGGCCCGGCGAACGGAAAGAGCTACTACAGTTTCACTTTCGGCGGCGTCAAATACATCGTCCTCGATGCCTGCTTCAATAACATGAAGGGTGAGCATTATTCCGAAGGAAACTTCAAGTGGACCGTGAACATGATTCCTGATGAAGAGCTGGCCTGGTTCAAGGAAGAACTGGGCAAAGGCTCTGAACCGGTCATCGTCATGACCCACCAGAATCTCAACTACTGGGCCCAGGGACCGATGAACAACTGGTTTATCAATAACGCCAAGGATGTCGTCGACGCCATGGAAAAGTCCGGCCGCGTTCTTATGCACCTTTCCGGCCATTACCACAGAGGCTGGTTCGGCACACGCAACGGCATCAGCTATGTCGTAGCCAAGGGCCTCGTCGAACGTCCCCTTCCCACCAACGTGTGCGGCATCGTCTCCATCGACAAGGAGAAGAATGTGTACGTAGAAGGCTTCTACAACGAGACTTCCCACCTTCTCAAAAAGAAAGCCTAGGTTCCCGCACGCATAGGGCAGGCAGCCCTCTCTGATGTCAGCAATATGGCCCCGGATTCTTCCGATCCGGGGCCATATTGTTTCACGTGAAACATTTTCACAACAGACTGCGAATGTTTCACGATCCACCAACAAGTGGAAGAAATCTGACTGTAGATGCCAGAGGCTCTCTGTTTCAGCGGGAACAGCACCACTAACTCCGGAAGTTCTGGAAACTTGCACACTCCACAGGTCTGGATTCCCATACGGGCACAGTATTCTATGAGTTACTTCAGCGGACATCCGCCTGGATTCTTCCCGAAAAAATATTTACGGAGCAATTGTCTGACTCAGTTACTTATGCAGATTCGTCAGCACGGCTTCATCCCACACCTTAGAGGTGAAGGACCTCTGTCGGATTAGGTTAAATTTTCCTGCGCGTTCATGATTTTTTGATTGCTCTGATATCCTTTGCAATCTCTTCGCCTTCGCACAGGGACTAAAAAACAGCGCTGATACGGAACCGGGATAGTCAGCATACAGTCTCAGAGATTCCTGCACACCGTATTCGTCAGTTTCATTCTTCCAAAACATTTTTGTATCAATAAAAGGTCTGTTTTTTTGGCCTTTTTGCTTCAGATGCCCGTGAATCCGCGTCGGCAAAAGCCGGCGGGGGCTGTCGTCCGGTCCGCGCTTTGCTCAAATCCGGAAACGAAAAACTCTAGAGAGTTGATCTAATGTTCCAAATTCTTTAGAGTGAAATATCTTTTTTGCAAAGATCCCCGCAAACCGCGGTAAAAATGCTCCAGTCTCTTCTTTGAAGGCGAAGACGTTTTTCAGGCTCCAGACACGCACCGGACACGGACTGACTCCCGGTTTCAGGGCTCTTTCAGGCAAAAGAGGAGTTCCCTCAATCAAACGGCCGCGCGACATTTTCTCCGCCACCTTTCTCCAGGAGTTCTTTTCGGCATCAGCGCGCAGCACAGCCGCTCAAACGAGTGTCTCCCCGAGGTATTTATGAAATCTTCCGCCATCTTCTCCGCATTTATTTTTGTGCTTTTCCTCTGTTTTACCGCCCTTCCGGCCCAGGCCAGAACATCCCATCAGCAGAATTCCTCGCCAGCGTACAGCCAGAGCGTCCAGAAGCACCATCATAAAGCCTCCGTCAAGCACAGACACTCCTCCCGCCATCATTCCGCTGCCCGTACCAGCAATGCGCGCCGCCATCATGCTTCCCGGACCAGCCATTCAGCGTCAGCTCTCCGCAACGCCGGTGACAGGACCAATGGCCTCGCCGCATGGTACGGCGGCAAAGATCACCACCAGAAGATGACGTCCAGCGGCGAAAGATTTGATCACCACGCCATGACTGCTGCCCACCGCACTCTTCCTTTCGGCAGCCTGGTCAAAGTCACCAATCTCAGAAACAACAAATCCGTGGTCGTCCGCATAACCGACAGAGGCCCCTATTCCTCCAGGCTTTCCATAGATCTCAGCAAAGGCGCGGCCCAGAAAATCGGTATGCTCGAGGCCGGCATCGGTCATGTGAGCATGGAACTCGTCAGAGTGGGCAGAGGCTGATCCCGCCGGCCTCCCACACAGGCAGGGGGCTACCTAAATACACATTTTCCTGATAGAGCTTTTGCGGAATTTCAGCTTCTTCTAGGCTCAATCTCGCAGGAGAATTCGATGAAAAAGGTTCTTGTTACCCCCCGCTCTTTCGGCAAAAACGACCCCACTCTTTTTGATCAGCTCAAGGCAGGCGGCTTCGAAGTCGTCAGGAATGACACCGGAGCCATCCTTTCCGAGGAGACGATCTGCAGGATGATCGCCGACTGCGACGCCGTGATACTCGGCGTTGATCCCTGCAACAAGAATGTCCTCGATCACGCCCCCAAACTCAGGGCCATCGCCCGTTACGGCGTCGGCCTTGACAATATCGATCTCGAAGAATGCAAAAAGCGCGGCATCAGTGTGACCCGTACTGTGGGTGCAAACAGCAATGCCGTTGCTGACTTCGCCTTCGGTCTCATACTTGCCGTAGCCCGCAAAATCGTGCTCATCGACAACAAGTGCCGCAAGCAGGACTGGAGCAAAAATACCGGCATCGACGTCTTCGGCAAGACACTGGGAATTATCGGGCTTGGCGCTGTAGGAAAATGCGTGGCCCGCAGAGCCGCCGGTTTTGGCATGAAGATCCTCGCAGCCGACCCATATTTTGATGACAAATTTGCCCAGGATCTCGGCATCGCCCGCGCCAGCGTGGACGAAATCTGCGAGAAGTGCGACTTCATCACACTGCATTCCGTGCTCACTGATGAAACCCGCAATCTCATCAACGCCGACCGCATCGCCAAAATGAAGAAGACCGCCATTCTGATTAATACGGCCCGCGGCGGCCTCATCGACGAAGCTGCCCTTCTCACAGCCCTCAGGGAAAAACGCATTTATGGCGCAGGCATCGATGTCTTCTCCTCGGAGCCGCCGGCAGAAAAGGAATGGTACACCCTGGACAACATCGTCATGGGCTCCCACACCTCTTCTTCCACTGTCGACACCACCAACCGTCAGGGCAAAATGTGTGTCGATGCCCTGCTCGCGGCCAAACTGTAATTTTTCAGGAAAACGTGTCCTTCTGACACGCGTGAAGTCCGGCTTTCCGCAGGGAAGACCGGACTTTTTTGTGAGGTTTAGTGATGGAATATCCTGCCTTTCTCGCTTCCGAATATCCACAGTCATCTCCGGAGAAAGCCCGCTTTCACATCATTCCAGTTCCCCTGGAACGCTCGGTTTCCTACGGCAGCGGAACCTCCCGCGGCCCTGCGGCCCTGCTCGAGGCGTCCCAGCAGCTTGAAGCCTGGGACGGAATCAGCGCGCCCGGAACACTGGGCTTTCACACACAGGAACAGGTAGACTGCTCCGGTTCCATAGACCTCATCCAGGAACGCATCTCTGATGCCTGCCGCACGGCGCTTCAGTGCGGCGCAGTTCCTGTGGTGCTTGGGGGCGAGCACACAGTCTCCTACGGATCTGTCCGCGCCTGCGCGGAAAAATACGACAGCTTCGGAGTCATTCATTTTGACGCTCACGGCGATCTCAGAGACAGTTATGAGGGGGATAGTTTTTCGCACGCCTGCGTCCTGCGCCGCATCGAGGACAGCTTCAACCTGCCCCTGGCCCAGTTCGGCACGCGGGATTACTGCATGGAAGAGCTGGAATACCGCAAAAAGCGCGGAATCCTGTATTACGATGCCAGCCGCCTCGCTGAAGAAGGTCTTCCGGAAAAACCACTGCCCGACAGCTTTCCGCGCCGCGTCTACATCACGTTCGATGTGGATGGACTCGACTCCTCACTCATGCCGGCCACAGGAACGCCTTCTCCTGGCGGGCTCCTCTGGTACGACGTCATGAAACTGCTGACACGCTGTCTGAAAGGACGGGAAGTTATCGGACTGGACGTGGTGGAGCTTGCTCCCATTCCCGGCCTGCATCACGCCGATTTCACGGCTGCCAAGCTCACGCACGCCCTCATAGGCTTCGCCCAGAGAAGCTTCGCCTGATCTATTATTCCTGACCGGCGAGCCCCATCGCGGCCAGAGCCAGAAAGCGGCTCGCCGGTGCCAGAATGGACTCATCGAAATCAAACTCTCCGGAATGGGCCCGGAAGCGAGCTGACTCCCGAACAGCATGTAGCTGGCCTGCCCCCCGCCCATCTGAACGGCCTGCATGAGTGTAGCGGCATCCTCGCTGGCAGAGCCCTGGGCCTTCTGAATGACACGGGTGAATCCTGGGCGTCCATCAATGCGAAAATCTTCTGCCAGCGCGGCCATTCTGGAAGACAATGCGTCATCGCTCTCCATGCACCCGGCATGCCCCACAGTCTCGACGCTAAGCCCAAGTCCGTTCATCAGGGCTGCGCCTTCGGCAGCACGGCGGGCGCCTGCAAAGAGAAAATCGCTGACTTCTTCCGGACGCCCGCGCACTTCGCATTCCAGACGGGCGGACCCGGGTACTATGTTGCGGCCCGTCCCCGCAGTCATGACGCCGACATTCACCCTGCCCGGCCCCGCGCTGTGCCGCGGCAGAGCGTGCAGGGCCAGAACGGTTTCACAGGCTCCCTTCAGCGCGTCACATCCATCCTCAGGACTCTGGGCGGCGTGTGCCTCCTTCCCCGTAAAGCAGAGGTTGAATTTGGTAGTAGCGAAGGAGCCGCTCACTCCGGCCACGAAGGCCCCCGTTTCCCTGCATGAAAGTCCGATATGATACCCGAGAAAATACGGGAAGCCCCGCACCTGTCCTGTCAGTGATGCTGCCCCGCGGACACCTTCTTCAGCAGGCTGAAACAGAAAACGTATATTGCGGCGGAGATGCGTCCTCATGGGGGCCAGAAGACGGATGCACCCAAGAGCGATGGCCATATGACCGTCATGCCCGCAGGCGTGACACCAGCCATCCTTCAGGGAGTCAAACCCCGACGCGTGAGGCAAATGTGTCACGCTGCCGCATTCCCGTACAGGAAGGGCATCTATATCGCAGCGTATGACTAGTCCCGGCTCTCTGTCCGGAGCCAGATCCACAAGAGCACCGGTACAGGCGCCCATGCGGTCAAGGATTGCGGGATCAGCCCCCGGGATGCCTTCTTCCTCTGTAAGCGCTGCCTTTGCCGCGTCAGCGCGCGTTCCGGCATCCGGCAGACCGAGGCGTCCTTCGTCCTCCATAATCTCGCGGCCGACAAGGGGAGCCAGCCCCATCTTCCGGCACTCGGACGCCAGTGCAGACGTTGTCCAGTATTCGCACCATCCGATTTCCGGACGCCTGTGAAACATGCGGCGCAGATGAATCTGCCATGCTGCAAAGTCTTCCGGAACGAAAATATCAGCCATCGCAGAACTCTCCCTCTCCGCTCCCAGGACGCGGATATACCGTTTCCTGTCTTACCTGCATGCCGTCCCGGCTCCTGAGGGAGAACCGGAACTGTCACACTGACGGACCACCCTGGCGGGAGAACCACAGGCCACCGCATTGGCGGGAATGTCTCTTGTCACGACACTCCCCGCACCGATAATGGCGCCTTCACCAATAGTCACTCCCTTGAGAATGATGCTGTGCATGCCAATCCAGGCACCATCGCCTATGCTCACTGGTCTGTCATTTTCGAGCCCCGGGTTCAGGGGACGTTCGGCGACCGGCCATGGGGCGTGAAAATCCGAATCCGTGATAATCACGTCAGGCCCCACCAGAACATTTTTCCCGAGAGTGATGGACGTGGAACGGCAGGTGATCGACGCTCCCGTGAGCTGGCTGCCCTCGCCGATACTGATTGATGACGTCGGATAAAAAGTCCTCAGACGCACGGGATGGGAAATGGCTGCCGCAGTCGAGCGCCGCCAGGAGGAAATAAAGCTCACGCAGTCCCCAACACTGATGTGGCTGCCCGGCCAGCGCATGAGCCCCACAGGGCCATGGGCTCTGATGCCTGAGCCAGCCTTTATGCCGAGAAGGAGGGCTTTGACGCGGAAACGGAGTGTCCCCCAGAGCGATCCCAGAATGGGCAGAAATTTAAGGGAAAGATAGCTGGCGACATTGGAAGGAGTGAGCCCCCTCTCCAGGCATTTCTTCAGAAAGTCAGACATTGGCCTTCTCCTTTTTCCACTCCGCTACCTGCCTGCGCAGGCGGCAGACGCCGCACAGGCCGCCGCTCGACGTGGGATAGCCGCATTCCGGGCAGGGAGAGAGGACTGAACCTTCACTCCTGCGCTCCGCAGCAAAGGGTTCACGTCCCCGCTTCAGGAAATTCTGGTAAAAATCCAGTTTCCTGCCGGGCATGGCATGCTCAAGGCGCTGCATGATGCCTTTTAATACGGTGAAGGAGGCTCCGGTGCTGTACGGACAGGGAGCGGAATGAGGATGTATGCCCATGAGGAAGGCGAACGTGGCCGTCTCATATTCGGTCAGGCGCCACAGAGGTTTCACCTTCTTCACGAAACCGTTTTCAGCAGGCAACAGAGGACCTTCGGTGGAAAGGTAGGCCTTGTCCCAGCGCAGTGTGTTGCTGAAAAGCCTCGCGACCTCATCATCGAGGTTGTGCCCCGTAGCCAGAGCGGTGAACCCGTTATCCATGGCGATTTTATTGAAGTAGTACCGCTTGATTTTGCCGCAGACAGAGCAGATGGGACGTCTGACGGCGGCCTTGACGTCAGGCATGGCCAGACCATCCTCTGCCAGGACCTTGGTGATGAGCGCCAGTTTATGCCTGGCGCAGAAATCTTCCACGATACCGCGGGCCACGGATGAGGATCCGGGGATGGAGAGATCGATGAAGAGACCGGTGACGTCGTAGCCTAGCTGTGTCAGCTCATAGAGGAGCGAAAGAGAATCCTTTCCCCCGGAGATGCAGACCAGTATTCTGTCATCCCTGGTGAACAGATTTTCCTTCTCGATGCCGCGCTGGATCTGGTTGGTGAAGAACTTCAGGAAGCAGTCCCTGCAGAAGGCTGAATTGTGAGCCCTGAGCTTAACGACCGCATCGGCCTTGCATATGGTGCATTTCATATCGATCTCTCTTTCCCGCCGGAAGGTTACTTCTTATCAGGCCACACAGGCGTTCCCGTTCTGACCATTTCCTTGTACATGGCGCCGCGCAGCCAGCGGGCCACGGGGCCCGGGCGGCCGTCGCCGAACGGCCTGCCGTCGAAATGCGTGATGCCGACACAGAGCTTGGAGCTGGCAAAAAGCAGCATTTCCCTGGCAGAGGCGATATCATCCCTGGTGACTTCGGCAAAACGCACGGGCATGCGCTCCTTTGCCACCTTCATGGCGCAGAGCATGCTCGTGCCCGCCAGAATACGGTTCAGAGGCGGACAGACGAGTTCTCCGGCGGCGTTCACAATGCCGATATTGGCGACGGCCGCCTCGCCCATGGTTCCGTCCTCGTGAAAGGTAACGGCACAGTCCATGCCGCGTTCCGCAGCTTCCCTGGCCATAAGCACGTTGGGCAGGTAATTGGTATTCTTGACTGTGGCCAGATACTCCTGTTTGGGCGGCACCTTGCTGGTAAAGGCGGTCATGCCTTTCTCATAGAGTTCCTCGCTGGCCTTCGGCTGTCTGACGGCCACGATGTACAGGCTCGTCTTCGGGCACTCAAGGGGGGATACGCCGAAGCCGCCAGCTCCGCGGCCGAGAAAAAGGCGGATGCCGCAGTCACGCTCGCCCCCTGCCCTGGCCACGTCGACAATACGCTGCCTGAGATCCTCCCAGGAACAGGGCGGCTGGATCTGCATAAAAGACGCGCAGCCTTTTTTCAGACGCTCGAGATGACCCTCCATGGAAAAAACATATCCATCGCAGACACTGATGCTTTCAAAAAGAGCATCTCCCCTGTGGCAGAGGTGATCGCTCAGGGGTATATAAAGATAGCGTCCGTTGCGGCAAATGGCGTCCACAGTACTGTCGTAAAACGCGAGGATTTTATCGGCACCTGGCCTTTCAACCCTGAGAAACCTGTCCAGAAATTCACTGTCATTTACGCATTCCATGGTATCTGTTCCTCTTTCCGACGATGTTGCACTGTTTCCTGACAGAAGGCGGGAGTGCGGATGCTGCTGGCAGCCGCGAATGCCGGAGAAGCCTTTCCGATGGTTCCGGCACCTCATCCCTTCCGCCCGTATAGTCAAAAGGTGCCCCGGAGCACAATCGCCCCGGGGCACCCAGAGATCATATATACGGGGACCCTACTTCATGAAGACGTCGCGATCCTTGACGCGAACGAGATCACGCTTCACGAGTTCCTCAGCGATCTGCACGGCGTTAAGGGCAGCGCCCTTGCGCACGTTATCGGCGACAATCCACATATTGAGGCCGTTCTCGACGGTGTCATCCTCGCGGATGCGGCCCACGAATGTATCGTCCTCGCCCACACACATGGCAGCGTGAGGGTACATGAGGGCACGGGGGTTGTCATAAACCTGTACGCCGGGAGCCTGGGAGAGAAGCAGCCGGCAGTCCTTGGGAGAAAGCTTCTTCTCGGTCTCAATGTTCACCGATTCGGAGTGGCAGTAGAAGACCGGCACGCGGGCGCAGGTGGCCGTCACCCTGATATCGGGGTCATGAAACATCTTCTTCGTCTCGTTGACCATCTTCATCTCTTCCTTGGTGTAGTCATTGTCCAGGAAGATATCGATCTGGGGCAGGACGTTGAAGGCGATGCGGTAGGGGAATTTGTCGCACTTAATCTCGCGGGAATTGAACAGATCGCGGACCTGCTGCTCAAGCTCATTAATGCCCTTCTGTCCGGCGCCGGAAACGGCCTGGAAGGTGGTCACCACGATACGCTTGATGTGCACGGCATCATGAATGGGTTTCAGGGCCACAAGCATCTGAATGGTGGAGCAGTTCGGGTTGGCGATGATACCGTTATGCCATTCGAGGTCTTCAGGGTTCACTTCGGGAACGACGAGGGGGCAGCGGTCATCCATGCGCCAGGCGGCGGAGTTGTCCACGACAACGCAGCCGGAATGAGCGGCATAGGGGGAAAACTTCGTAGACGTGGCGCCGCCGGCGGAGAAGATGGCGATGTCGACGCCGACGAAGGAATCTTCCTTCAGTTCATGCACGGTCAGTTCGGTATCGCCGTAAGGCACCTTCACGCCTTCGGATCTGGCGGAAGCGAAAGCCAGAACTTCACTGGCAGGAAAGTTACGGTCATGCAGCGTCTTCAGCATTTCACGGCCTACAGCGCCCGTGGCGCCGCAGACAGCAACAGTCAGCTTTTTGCTCATTGGATTTTCTCCTCAGGGAATATATCCGAAAAACAGTGGCACCCCCGGGAGGAAATCCTGGGTGGTTCCCAAGTGCATTTCGAAGTATGAAAGAATTAAATACCATATTTATTCAGAAAATCCAAATGTCTGTCCGGGAGGCAGCCGAAAAACATAGAAAGCAGATAGGAATGAACGGAAGAACGGGTTTTGTTGACCCTGCCTGTATTGACACGTATACTTTCCGCCCATGAATACCGCTAATACTCCCTGCTGCGAACTGACAGTTCTCGATCTTGTTCCTTTCGGTCAGCATGAAGGCAACAGGCGCTTCTTCGCCCTGCGGCTTTCGCGCCCAGACTGGACGGAATGGAAACCGGGCCAGTTCATTATGGTACGTCCCGAATCCTTCGGTCTGGAATACCCCTGGGGAAGGCCTCTCGGCATCTGCCTCATCCGTCCCCAGCACCTCATCTGCTTTTTCCAGGTCGTTGGCCGCGGCACAGAGCAGATGTCCCACCTGCGCACAGACGACAAGGTCAGGGTGTGGGGGCCCCTCGGCAACGGTTTCGCGATGGAACCCGACACGCCGACGCTCCTTCTTGCAGGCGGCATGGGCATAGCTCCCTTCATCGGCTACGTGGCCGAGCATCCGAGAGCCTGGAATCTCACCATGCTTTTCGGGCACACGGCACCCATAGACTGCTATCCGGTGGACAGCATCAACGAGCGCATCCCCATCGATACGCTCCGGGAGACCGTCCCCGGCGATCTCGACAACCTCATTTTTTCTCTCGAGGAACGCATCAAGGAGTACGCTTCACAGAACGGACTCATCCTGGCCTGCGGTCCCACGCCCTTCCTGCGCACCATCCAGAAATTTGCCAGCCAGTACCACGCCCGCTGTCAGCTTTCCCTGGAAAACAAAATGGCCTGCGGTGTCGGCGGCTGCCTCGGATGTGTCGTCCGGACGACAGAAGCCTGGCCCGATCCCGCGAAGCGCGGCGCCCCGGTGCAGTGCTGCACACAGGGGCCCGTTTTCTGGTCTGATCAGGTCATTTTCTAAAAGACTTTCCCCTGTCCTCCCGCGAGCCCTCTCCCCTTCCGCCCAGTGCGCGGGGCAGAGCGCCTTCCTGCGCGGAGAAGCGAGGCAGAATCCACCATGCCAAATAAAGAGACTTCCGTAGCTGTGTCCCTCAGGGGGCAGATGCATTCCCTCACTCTGAAAAACCCCGTCATGACCGCTTCGGGCACCTTTGGCTACGGCGCGGAATTCGCCAGGTACGGCAGGCTCTCTTCCCTCGGCGGCATTATCGTCAAAGGCCTGTCCCTGCAGCCCAGGGAAGGCAATCCCACTCCGCGCATCGCTGAAACGCCCTGTGGCATGCTGAACGCGGTGGGACTGCAGAATGACGGCGTAGAGGAATTCCTCGAGCACAAGCTTCCGGCCCTTCCCTGGAAAGACGTACCTGTTATCGCGAATATTTACGCCACAAGCGCGGAAGAGTTCGGAGAACTGGCCGCGCGTCTCAACGGAGTTGAGGGTGTGGCTGCTCTGGAAGTCAACATTTCCTGCCCCAATGTTCACGCCGGCGGCTCGCTTTTCGGACAGGATCCGGTTCAGGCCGCGGCCGTGGTCAGGGCCGTGCGGAGCAATGCTCCTGACAAGCATATCATCGTCAAACTGACGCCCAACGTCACCAGCATCGCTGACATCGCGAAAAGCGTCGAGGCCGAGGGCGCAGATTCCGTGTCCTGCATCAACACCCTCCTGGGCATGGCCGTGGATCTGAGGCGGCGCGCCCCGAGGCTCGCCAACGTGGTGGGCGGCCTTTCCGGTCCCTGCATCAAGCCTGTCGCCCTGCGCTGTGTCTGGCAGACTGCGCACGCAGTCAGAATCCCCGTCATAGGCGTCGGCGGTATCTGCACGGCCGAGGATCTTCTCGAATTCATCCTCGTCGGAGCTTCGGCCGTTGAGATCGGAACGGCGAACTTCATGCGTCCTGACGCCGCCTTCCACATTGCGGAAACTCTGCCCGGCGTGATGGAGCAGTACGGGATCAGAAGCCTCGATGAAATCCGCGGCCAGCTCAAAGTGAGCTAGGCCTATGTCTCTTGAAATCGTCAAGGTCAGCACCCCTGCTGACCTCAACAGGTTCGTCAGCCTTCCCTGGAAGGTCTATGCGCACTCCCCTCTGTGGGTGCCCAATCTCAAATCCGATGACAGGACACTCCTGACGCCGGGAAAGCATCCCTTCTGGGAAACAGCACACCGCGAGCTTTTTCTCGCTCTCCGGGACGGGGAAGCCGTGGGACGCATCGCGGCCATCGTTGACGAAAAATACAATGAATTCGCCAGCGAGAAGTGTGGGGCCTTCGGCTTTTTCGAGTGCCTGCCTGATCCCGAAGCTCCTGCCGCCCTCCTCAGGGCCGCGTACGGCTGGCTGAAAGAACAGGGCATGCGTTTCATGCGCGGCCCCCTCAATCCCTCCACAAACTATACCTGCGGACTTCTCGTTGACGGCTTTGACGAGCCTCCGGCCATAATGATGCCCTGGAATCCGCCGGAATACGCCTCCTGGTTCGCAGCCTTCAATATGCGCAAGGAAAAGGATCTCTTCGCCTACCGCATAGACAAGAAGACAGTGAAGGTCTCCGGCAGCATTCAGGAAGAGCTCGACCGCCTGAAGGGACAGAAGAACTTCACCTACCGTGCCTCCAGCAAGGCAACGCTCGCCGGAGACGCCAAAATCATGCTTCAGATTTACCATGAGTCCTGGAGCAAGAACTTTGGCTTCGTGCCTCTCTCCCCGAAAGAGTCGGACGCCCTGGTCAAAGAACTGGTCACCTATCTCGATCCCCAGTACTTTGTCCTCTTCTTCCACGGCGATGAGCCCGCCGGAGGCATGGTCGCCTTTCCCGATTACACCCCGCTCCTGAAGCGCCTCAACGGCGGCATAGGGCTTCTGGCCCCGTGGCATTTTCTCAGGACCAGGAAGCTTTCCCGCCGGGGATACCGCATCATCCTTTTCGGCATCAGGGAAGAATACAGACTGCTCGGCCTGCCCCTTCTCGTCCTCGATTATATGCTGGAAAAAGCCAAGAGCTCCCCTGACTTCGAATGGGTGGAAGGTTCCTGGGTGCTCGAGGACAATGCTGCGGTCGACGATCTCATTGAAGACTTCTCCGGCCGCATCACCAAACGCTACAGAATCTATCGCAAGGAAATTTTGTGAACTTCGCATTCCTGAACGGCCGCCGCATTTTCATCACTGGCGGCACGGGTTTTGTCGGAAGTCATCTTCTCCCTCTGCTTGCAGACGCGGGAGCTTCCGTCACCGTTCTCGTCCGTCCCACATCCGATATTTCCCATCTTCCCCCTTCCGTTAAAACCGTCCAGGTCAGTCTCACGGACAGCGCAGGCCTCAGCGAGGCTATCAGGGGTTCGGATACCGTCATTCATATGGCCGCACTGCTCTTCGGTCTCGGCTGGCAGGATTACCTCAGCGCCAATGCCAGGGCTGCGGCCAGCCTGGCGGAAGCCTGCTCCAGACTCGGCAAGGACGGTCCCCGGCGGTTCATCCATGTCTCCTCGCTTTCGGCGGCAGGTCCCTGCTGCACGGAAGAAGGAGTCAGTGAGGCAGATGCCGGTCTCCCTGTGTCCGCCTACGGCTGGTCCAAGCGTCTTGCCGAAAACATTCTCAGAGCCAGCCTTGGTGACAGGCTGGTCATCGTCCGGCCTCCTATCATCTACGGCTCAGGGGACAGGGGCTTGCTCCCTGTCTACAAAGGCCTCCAGAAAGGCCTTGCCGTCCTTCCGGGGCTCAGCGGAAAATTCCCGGTTTCCGCCATGCACGTCCGCGATGTGGCGCAGGCCATCATGCTCTGCTGCCAGGACCGGGCCTCGGGCGTCTACCACCTGAACGACGGCCGGGTTTATTCCATGAAGGACATTTATCTTGCCGCATCCAGGGCTATCGGCAGAAAACCCCGCATTCTGCGGCTGCCCTTATGGTTCATGGGGCTTACAGCGGTCCTCTGTACGGCAGCGGGCTACGCTGCCAGAAAGCTCGGAGCGAAACGCGCCCCAAACTGGAACATCGACAAGTTCCGCGAAGCAAGACAGTGCGGCTGGACAGGATCGAGCGCCCGTATTTCTTCGGAACTCGGCTTTGAACCCTCCGTCGGCCTTGATGAAGGCATGCGTGAAACCATGGCCGGAAACCACAGGATGGGACTGCTTTGAAAATCACATTACAGGAAATTTCCAAGTCCTTCGGCGGGCGCGACATCTTTTCCAACTTCTCGCTGGACATCGAATCGGGGATGCATCTGTGCGTCTGCGGCCCCAACGGCATGGGCAAGTCCACGCTCCTCCGCATGATAGCAGGCGTGGAAAGCATTGACGGCGGGCATATCTCCATTCCTAAGGGGTGCCGGCTCGGTTACGTGGAGCAGGAACTGTCCAAGGAAAACCTGGAAACGCCCCTGCTCACCTACGTGCTCGATGTGGTTCATGACTGGAGCGATTTCTGGGATGCCTGGGAAAAAGCCTCCAAAGCGAAGGATCAGGCCGAGCTTACAAGACTCATGCACAAGCAGGCCGAACTCGAGGCCATATACGGCTACAACCCCGAGCAGCGGGCCAAGGAAGTGCTTTCCGGCCTCGGATTTTCAGAAGCCAAATGGCATCTCCGCCTGGGAGAGCTTTCGGGCGGCTGGCGCGAACGCGCCAAGCTCGCCCGCGTGCTGACGGCCGGCGCTGACGTCCTCCTTCTCGACGAACCGACGAACCACCTCGATATCGACGCCGTGGAATGGCTGGAAGACTTTCTGATGGGCTTTCAGGGCTCGCTCGTCTTCGTCGCCCACGACCGCGTATTCATGGACAAGGTGGGCACGCACGTCCTCTATCTCGGTCTCTCGAAACCCGTTTTCCGGAAAGCGACCTACACGCAGTTCCTCAAACTGCAGGAAAACTACGACATGCAGAGGGAACGGGAAGCCAAGGCCCTGCAGGCCGATCTCGAACACAAGATGGCCTTCGTGGATCGCTTCCGCTACAAGGCCACCAAGGCGCGCCAGGCGGGATCCCGGCTGAAACAGGTCAAAAAACTCGAAAAGGAACTCGAAGGCTACAGGCCCGAGCCGAAGCGCAAGGAGCTCAGTTTCTCCTGGCCCGAAGCCCCGCACGCCGAAAAAACGGTGGTTTCAGCCGTTGATCTGGCCTTCCATTTCCCTGACGGGAAAACCATGTGGCCGCCTCTTACCTTCAATATCTTCAACGGCCAGCGCATCGCTCTCGTGGGTCACAACGGGTGCGGCAAATCAACTCTCATAAAAATCCTTGCCAGCCGTCTCGCCCCCACAGGCGGCAGCTTCCAGATGGGATCCAGCGTGAGGCTCGGATACTACGCCCAGCATCAGATGGATCTCCTGCGCCCCGATGCCACGGTTCTCGCCGAGATCAGGCACAACTCGGATCCCCACACGACGGAAAACGAGCTTATGAGCGTGCTCGGCCTTTTCCTGCTTGGTCAGGATTATTTTGACCGGGAAGTGTCCGTGCTCTCAGGTGGCGAAAAGTGCCGTCTCGTGCTGGCCACGCTCTTCCTGAAACGCTGCAACATGCTGCTCCTGGACGAACCCACGAACCACCTGGATCTCGAAAGCCGCGAAGCCCTGTGCAAGGCCCTGCAGAACTTCCAGGGAACACTGCTCATGGTCGCCCATGACCGCTGGCTGCTCTCCCAGACGGGATGCGAAATCTGGGCTCTGGACGAACAGGGCATCCATCATTTTCCGACTTTCCAGGCCTACGATGACGACCGGCACGCAAAAGCGGCAGCAGCCGTCTCTGAGACAAAGAAAGAACAGCCTGCCATATCCCCCGCTGAGGGGGACGCCCAGCGGCGTTCCATGAGCCGCGATGAGCTGAAGCGCCTCAAGCGCCAGGAAGCAGAGGCCCGCAACGCCATGCACAAGAAGCTTAAGCCGCTCAGGGATCAGTACGCGAAACTCGAGGCCCGCCTCAACGATGTCATGACCGCGGAAAGCGACGCCGAGCAGAAGCTGGCCGACCCGGCGACGTACGCCAAAAACGATGAATACACGGCTCTTCTGAACTCATACAACAGTCTCAAAAGCGAGTGTGAGGATCTCATGGATAAAATGGCCCAGCTCGAAACACAGATAAACGCCATCGAGAACGAGGCCGGGAAGGACAGCGATGCCTGAAACAACGGATCTGCGTGACATCAGAGTAGCCGCGGGTCTCATCTGGAAAGACCCGGAAACAGTGCTGTGCTGCCAGCGTCCGCCGGACAAGCCGATGGCCGGATACTGGGAATTTCCAGGGGGCAAACTCGAACCAGGGGAGACAGCCCTGGAAGCGCTGACCCGGGAGCTCTCGGAAGAGCTCGGCATCAGCGTTCTCGAAGCCAGGCTCTGGCGGAAAATAACGCACGACTACCCGGAAAACGGCATCCGGGTGCACCTCTGCTTCTTCCATGTGACCAGGTTTGGCGGAAGCCCGGCGGGCCGCGAGGGACAGCGGTATGTCTGGAAAAACTACCGGCAGGCGCGCAGTCTTAATTTCCTTCCTGCTGATGCCGAACTCGTCAGAGAGCTGACATCCCCCTTCAGGGGAAACGGGCAGGACGGCAGCAATTAATCAAAGGAGTCAGCATATGTCTTTTGCCCAGCGCAGAGAAAAACTGAGGGAACTGATGTCGGCGCGATCCCTCGACGCCATGCTCGTGAGCTACGCATCCAACCGCTATTATCTGTCGGGATTCGAGCTCCACGACGTACAGCTCAACGAAAGCGCGGGCTCTCTTGTCATCACACGTGACGGCAGGGACTACCTGTGTACGGACGCCCGGTATACCGACGCGGCCAGAGCCATCTGGCCCGAAAACGACATTTATATCTATTCGGGCAGCATACCGCAGGCTCTGCGCAGGCTGCTCGCCTGCTGCGGCTCAAGGATAGGCTTTGAGGCTGGCTCCGTTTCCGCCGCCTTTGCCAAAGAACTTTCCGAGGGGCTCACTCTTGAACCCTGCGACGGTATGGTCGAAGAGCTCAGGCTCATCAAGGAACCGGAAGAAATCGCCTCCCTTGAAAAATCTTTCGCGGTCAATCACGCCATGCTCAAATGGATCAAGGGTGAGATCAGGGAAGGCATGACAGAGGCGGAAGTCTCCTGGATGATCGAACGCTATTTCCGCGAACACGGAGCGAGCGAGCTGGCTTTCCCGAGCATTGTCGCCTTCGGGGAAAACGGTGCCCTGCCCCACGCCATACCCGGAGAAAAGAAACTCAAAGAAAATATGTCCGTGCTTCTCGACGTGGGCTGCCGGGTGGACACCTACTGCTCGGATCAGACGAGAACGTTCTGGTTCGGTGAAAAAGAGGATCCGAAATTCACGCGTATCCGCGATCTCGTGCAGGAGGCGCAGAGCAATGCCATCAAGCACATGCACCCCGGCATGCCGATGTCCGACTCCTATAACCTGGCCATGGACGTCTTCAGGAAGGCCGGAGAGGATGCACACTTCACGCACAGCCTCGGTCACGGCGTGGGACTCGACACGCACGAAAAGCCCTCGCTGAGCCCGAGATCCAAAGGCATTCTCAAACCTGGCATGACAGTGACAGTGGAGCCTGGGCTCTACTATCCGGGATGGGGAGGCGTACGCCTCGAATTCACCACCATCATGGAAGAGAACGGACCAAGGATTCTCTAAAGAGGAAAGGAGTGCCATGCAGCGCGTATTTCTCGTGGGTGCCAGGGCTTCAGGCAAAAGCACAATCGGACGCAGCCTGGCGGAAACCCTCGGCTGCCCCTTTCTGGATACGGATAAAGAACTGACCAGGGATCTCGGGTGCTCCATCGATGTTTTCGTAAAGGAAAACGGGTGGGACGCCTTCCGGAGGAAGGAACACGAGACACTGAAGAGGCTCGCCGGTGCCGGAGAGAAAAAGCAGGACGGAGAGTGGCTGGTAATTGCCACGGGAGGCGGCATGGTACTCCTTCCTGAAAACAGAAAAATTCTCAGGGAAAAGGGCGTTACGTTCTACCTGGAGGCACCTGTGGAAGTTCTGGTGCGGCGTCTCTCGGAGGATCCGATGTCAGACACGCGCCCCTCACTCACGGGAAAGGGGCTGCTCGAGGAAGTTGCCGGCGTCGTAAAAAGCCGGGAACCACTCTACAGGGAAGCCAGCCATCATTGCGTCAGCACTGACCAGCCAGTAAAAAATATTGTCAGAGAAATTTCCCAAAAGTTACATAAAGACATCTCCTGAGACCTGAAGATTCAGCCTTTGAGCGCAGCTCCGGAAAAACTTCAAGAAAATTCGTAAAAAAAGGTTTTCGGGACCATGTGCCTTTTTTCACTTAAAAGTTTGAAAATAAAGCAAAAAGAAAAAAGCAGATCCGATAACCTATTGTCTTTAGTCGATTTACCTAATTGACACAGTCACATGGAATGGGTAGGAAAAGAGTCCGAAGCCTGTATACTCGTCCAAGAGGAGGAAGGAACGTGCTGGATTTAAACATCACCATGCTTTTTCAGCTGGCGAATTTCCTGATTACCCTCTTCGTTCTGAACCTTTTGCTCATCAGACCCATCAGAAAAATCATCCGCGACAGAAAAGCCCTTATGGACAATCTGAGTGGTGAGGCTGAGTCTTTTGAGACAAAAGCCAAGGACCGTCTTGAAAACTATGAGGCGGAACTGACGAAGGCCCGTCAGGATGCGACCGCTGCTCGTGAGAGCGGCCGTCAAGCCGGACAGAAAGAGCAGCAGGCACTCGTTGAAGCAGCGCAGAAAGAGGCCCAGGGTATCCTTGGTGAAGCCCGCAAAAAGCTTAACGCCGAAGCGGAGTCTTCTCTTGCCGAACTGCGTTCGCAGATTGGGAAACTCTCCCAGCAGCTCGCCACCCGCGTACTTAACGGATAGGAGTGTTGCAATGTGGAGTCAGCCACATAACAGGAGGTGGGAGGCATTGAGGAAAGGATCCGTGTATAAAGCCATAGCGGGATTGATGGTGCCGGCTCTGCTGGTCACGATCATATGCGCCGCGCCTGCCCTGGCTTCGGAAGGCGGCAATGAAGCTCCGAGATGGGGTGACTTCGCTTGGCGTGTTGTCAACCTGATTATCTTCGTCTGGCTCCTGTGGCACTTCACAGGCAAGCTTTGCGTCAACTTCTTCAGCGGACGCAAGAAGAAGATTAAGGAAGGGATCGACAACCTGACCGACAGGCGCAAGGCTGCAGAAGCCCACCTGTCCGAGATCGAAGCCCACATCGCGAATCTTGATGCTGAGCGCACTGCTATTCTCGAGGAGAGCAAGCAGCAGGCCGAGGCACTCAAGCAGGAGATAATTGCCAAGGCTCATGAACAGGCCAAGCAGATTGTTGAAATGGCTAAGGTCGCCGCTGAAAGCGAAGGCCAGAACATGATTCAGCAGCTGCGTGAAACCATCGCGAATGAGCTCATCGAAGAAACGCGGACAAAACTTCTCAGCTCTCTCAACAAGAGCGAACAGAAGAAGCTTATCAATAACTCCTTAAAGAAGGTGGTACTGCAATGACAGACAACCGTATTGCCCGTCGCTATGCCAGCGCTGCCTTTAAGTTGGGAGAAGCCGAAGGCGGAGATACCATCAGCAAGCGCGGACAGACTCTCGTAGCTCTGGAAGGCCTGCTGGATGAAAGCCCTGCCTTGGACAGAGTCTTCAAAAGCCCGATCATCACGGTGGCCGAGAAGAAAAAGGTCGTCAAAGACCTTCTCGACAAAATCGGCTCGGATCAAGTCACGCGGAATTTCTGCTATCTGCTGGCTGACAAAGGCCGTCTCGCCTACTTCCGGGCCATTGTCCAGGCGTATGTCAAAAAGCTGGATGAAGTGAAAGGCATCATCCGCGGCAAGCTCACCACTGCCATTTCTCTTACCCAGGCCGAGCAGAAGACCTATAAGGCCGAACTTGAGAAGAAAGCCGGCAGTCCGATCGAGCTTACTTTTGACGTCGACGATTCCATCCTCGGGGGCGTTGTCCTCAAGGTTGGCGATCGTGTGCTGGATGCGAGCCTGTGCGCGCAATTGGAGAACCTCAGGGAGACTTTCAAGAGGGGTAAATAGCACATGCAGATTAAAGCAGACGAAATCAGCAAAATCATTGAGGAAGAGATTCAGAACTACGATCAGCGCGTAGAGATGAGCGAGACCGGCACCGTCCTCTACATTGGTGACGGTATCGCCCGTGTTTACGGCGTCCAGAACGCCATGGCCATGGAACTCCTCGAATTCCCTGGCGGCGTCATGGGCATGGTTCTGAACCTGGAAGAAGACAACGTCGGTGTTGCCCTTCTTGGCCCTGACACAGGCATCAAGGAAGGCGATACCGTCAAACGTACCGGCAAGATTTTCTCCGTGCCGGTTGGCGACAAGGTGACGGGCCGCGTGCTTAACCCGCTCGGCCAGCCCATCGACGGTCTCGGACCGGTCGAAGCTACCGAAGTCCGTCCCGTGGAAATCAAGGCCCCCGGCATCATCGCCCGTAAGAGCGTGTGCGAGCCCATGCCCACCGGCCTGAAAGCCATCGACGCCATGACTCCTATCGGACGCGGCCAGCGAGAGCTCATCATCGGCGACCGTCAGACCGGTAAGACCGCTGTGTGCATCGACTCCATCCTTGCTCAGAAGGAAACGGGCATCCACTGCTTCTACGTCGCCATCGGCCAGAAGAAAGCCACCGTTGCTCTCGTTGCCGATACGCTGCGCAAGTACGGCGCCATGGAGTACACCACCATCATCTCCGCTACGGCATCCGAACCTGCTCCTCTGCAGTACATTGCCGCTTACTCCGGCTGCACGATGGCTGAGTACTACCGTGACAAGGGCGAGCATGCCCTCATCATTTACGATGACCTTTCCAAGCAGGCTGTGGCCTACAGGCAGATGTCCCTGCTGCTCCGTCGTCCTCCCGGACGTGAAGCTTTCCCCGGCGACGTCTTCTACCTGCATTCCCGTCTGCTCGAACGTGCTGCCAAGATGAGCGACGAACTCGGCGGCGGCTCCCTGACGGCTCTGCCCATCATCGAAACCCAGGCCGGTGACGTGTCCGCATACATCCCGACGAACGTTATTTCCATTACGGACGGTCAGGTGTACCTCGAACCCAACCTGTTCAACGCTGGTGTGCGTCCCGCCATCAACGTCGGCCTCTCGGTCTCCCGAGTCGGCGGTGCCGCTCAGATCAAGGCCATGAAGCAGGTTGCCGGTACGATGCGTCTTGACCTCGCCCAGTATCGTGAACTGGCTGCCTTCGCGCAGTTCGGTTCCGACCTCGACAAGGCCACCAAGGCCAAACTCGAACGCGGCGCCCGTCTCGTCGAACTCCTCAAGCAGCCTCAGTATCGTCCTATGCCTGCCCAGGAACAGGTCGCTTCCATCTACGCTGCCACCAACGGCTATCTTGACGATGTGCCGGTTGAAAAGGTGCGTGATTTCGAAGACGCCTTCCTCAGCTTCATGAGGGATACCAAGAAGGATATTCTGGATACCATCCGTGACAAAAAGGTCCTCACTGATGAGCTCAAGGCCTCTATGAACAGCGCCATTGAGCAATTCAAGCAGGGCTACAAAGCCTAACCGGAGGTACCATGCCTTCACTGAAAGATGTTAAGCTGAAGATCGCAGGCGTCGGCAAGACGAAGCAGATCACCAAGGCCATGAATATGGTCGCATCTGCCAAGCTGCGCGGCGCTCAGGCGAGAATCGAAAGATTCCGTCCTTATGCGGAAAAATACCAGGATGTGCTGACCGAACTGGCCAGCAAGGTTGAAGGATCTTCTCATCCTCTCCTCATGGAGCATCCTGAGAAAAAGAACTGCGCCATCATCGTCGTGACCTCCGACCGTGGCCTGTGTGGCGGTTTCAACGCCGCCATCATCGACAGGACCGCCAAGCTTGCAGCTTCCAAAATCAAGGAAGGCTTCAAGGTTCGCGTGGCCTGCGTCGGCCGCAAGGGTCGCGATGCGTTTCGCCGCAATCCCAACGTGGAGATGATGTCTTCCTACGTCGACTGCATGGGCAGCCTGGATTTCTCCCTGGCCAGCACCGTTGCGCAGGAGCTTATTCATCAGTACACCGAGGGTGATGTGGATGAGGTGTTCCTCATCTACGGCGAATTTATCTCGATGGCGTCTCAGCCTCCCCGCCTCATCCAGCTTCTTCCCTTCGTCAAGCCCGAGGCTGACGAAGGAGCAGCTGAAGAACCCAAGCAAGGCCCCAACTGCGAATACCTTTATGAACCCAGTGAAGAGTCCCTCCTCGGAGTTATTCTTCCCCAGTACATCAAGGTGCAGATTTTCAGGGGCATGCTCGATACCTCTGCCAGTGAGAATGCAGCTCGTATGACTGCCATGGACAATGCCACACGTAACTGCAATGACCTGATAAGGTCGCTTACCTTGCTGTACAATAAGACAAGGCAGGCTTCCATCACCAGTGAGCTCATCGACATCGTCGGTGGTGCGGAAGCACTGAACGGGTAAGGAGCCAACATGGAAGAAAAAAACATCGGTAAAATCGTACAGGTCATCGGTGCCGTTGTTGACGTGGAGTTCGAAAGCGGAAAGCTTCCGGCTCTGCTCTCGGCACTGGAGATCAAAAACCCAAACAACGAGAATGCCCCGGACCTCGTCTGTGAAGTTGCCCAGCACCTGGGCGACAACATTGTCCGCACCATCGCCATGGATGCTACGGAAGGCCTCGTCCGCGGTATGGAAGTTGTTGACACCGGCCATCCTATCATGGTGCCTGTGGGCAAGCCTTCCGTCAGCCGTATCATGAACGTCCTCGGCCGTCCTGTGGACAACCTTGGACCCATCAAGGCTGAGAAATACTACCCCATCCACCGTCCTGCTCCCAAATTCACTGAGCAGAACACCAAGGTTGAGCTCCTCGAAACCGGCATCAAGGTTGTGGACCTTCTGGTTCCCTTCCCCAAAGGCGGCAAGATGGGCCTCTTCGGCGGCGCCGGCGTTGGCAAGACCGTTATTCTCATGGAGATGATCAACAACATCGCCAAGGCCCACGGTGGCAACTCCGTGTTCGCCGGTGTTGGTGAGCGTACCCGTGAGGGCAACGACATGTACAACGAGCTCAAAGGAGCCGGCGTTCTGGAGCGTTCCACCCTGGTCTATGGCCAGATGAACGAGCCTCCGGGAGCCCGTGCCCGTGTTGCTCTGACCGCCCTTGCCTGCGCAGAGTACTTCCGCGATGAAGAAAATCAGGACGTGCTGCTCTTCATCGATAACATCTTCCGCTTCACGCAGGCCGGTTCCGAAGTGTCCGCTCTGCTCGGCCGTATGCCGTCCGCCGTTGGTTACCAGCCCACCCTTGGCACTGACCTTGGCGCTCTGCAGGAACGTATTACCTCCACGGACAAGGGTTCCATTACGTCCGTGCAGGCCGTTTACGTCCCCGCTGACGACCTTACCGACCCTGCCCCGGCCACGACCTTCTCTCACCTTGACGGTACCCTCGTTCTGTCCCGTCAGATCGCCGAACTCGGCATCTACCCCGCAGTTGACCCGCTCGACTCCACGTCCCGCATTCTTGCTCCTGACGTTGTCGGCGAAGAACACTACCAGGTTGCCCGCCGTGTCCAGCAGGTGCTCCAGAAGTACAAGGAACTCCAGGACATCATCGCCATTCTGGGTATGGATGAACTCTCCGACGAAGACAAGCTCACCGTTGCTCGTGCCCGTCGTATCCAGCGCTTCCTTTCCCAGCCCTTCCACGTGGCAGAAGTCTTCACCGGTACGCCCGGCGCTTACTGCAAAGTCGAAGATACCATCAAGGGCTTCAAGGCCATCCTCGACGGCGAGTGCGACGACATGGCTGAAAGTGACTTCTACATGGTCGGTGATATCAACGAAGCCAGAGCCAAGTGTGAAAAGCGCCTGGCCAGTGAATAATTGCTGGTAATTCCGAGCACAGAAGGATTCAGAAATGAGCGAACTCCAACTTGAAATAGTCACTCCGGAAAAGAAGATAGTATCCACGCCTGTTGTCGTGTGTTCCTGCCCCGGAGTCGCCGGCGAGTTTGGCGTTCTCAAGGATCACATCTCGCTTCTGTCTGCCCTGAAAATTGGTGCTTTACACTACAGAACTAAGGAATCCAACGAAGAGCACTACGTGTTCGTTTCCGGTGGATTTGCTGATGTGAACAACAACGTGCTTACCGTACTGGCTGAGTCCGCCGAAAACGCGAAGGACATCGATGCTGCCCGCGCTGAAGCCGCCAAAAAGCGTGCTGAAGCCCGTCTCGCTTCCCGCGATGAAAACATCGACCGCGCCCGCGCCCAGGCCGCCCTCAACCGTGCGCTCGTACGTCTGTCCTTGGCTAACGCTCGTTAGCGATTGAAATAGGACCACTTCAGGGGTGGACGGGATTTCCCGCCCACCCCTTTTTATTTTTCTGATGCATGCGGGAAGCAGCCGCCCCTTAAGGTGACTTTCCTCCCGAAAAATATTATTCAGCGCCTCTGTATCACGAACACATATGTCAGACGGGACGCACATGCCTAATCTCAGCAACATTCGAAATTTCTGCATCATCGCGCATATCGACCACGGGAAATCGACTCTGGCTGACCGCATACTGGACATCACCAAGATGGTCAGCCCCCGTGAAGCCAAGGATCAGTACCTTGACCGCATGGACATCGAGCGGGAACGCGGCATTACCATCAAGTCGCAGACCGTGCGCATTCCCTACAAGGCGCACAACGGCCAGGAGTACGAATTCAATCTTCTGGACACGCCAGGGCACGTCGACTTCAACTACGAGGTTTCCCGTTCTCTCGCGGCATGCGAAGGCGCCCTGCTCGTTGTTGACGCCACTCAGGGCGTTGAAGCCCAGACCCTGGGAAATGTCTACCTCGCTCTCGATCAGAACGTCGAGATCATTCCGGTTCTCAACAAAATCGATCTTCCCTCCGCCCATCCGGAAGAAGTGAAGAAAGAAATTGAGGACATCATCGGGATCGACTGCACGGATGCCCTCGAGTGCTCCGCCAAAACCGGCCAGGGCGTACCTGAAATTCTCGAAGCCATCGTTGACCGTCTGCCCGCGCCCAAGGGCGATCCCAAAGCTCCCCTCCAGGCTCTCATTTTCGACTCCTGGTACGACAGTTACCAGGGTGTTGTCGTGCTTTTCCGTATCATGTCGGGCACCATCCGCCTGAACGATCACATCCGCTTTATGAGCACAGGCAAGGAGTTCGAGGTGCTGAGGCTCGGTGTCTTTTCTCCCGAAGCCAAGGATATCCCGGAACTGCACGCCGGCGAGGTGGGCTTTCTGTGCGGCTCCATCAAGGAACTCGGCGATGCCCGAGTGGGTGACACCATCACAAATCCCGAGCGCCCTGCTGCGTCTGCCGTGCCCGGTTTCAAGAAAGTACAGCCCATGGTTTTCTGTGGTTTCTATCCCACGGAATCCGACAAATACGAAAATCTCAAGATCGCCCTTGAAAAACTGCAGCTCAACGACGCGTCCTTCCAGTTCGAGCCTGAAACCTCAACGGCCCTGGGATTCGGCTTCCGCTGCGGCTTCCTCGGACTCCTGCATATGGAGATCATCCAGGAACGCCTCGAGCGCGAATTCGACTGTGATCTCATCGCCACGGCTCCGTCCGTCATCTACAAGTGCAAAACGACCGCAGGCGAAACCATCGAGATCCATAACCCCGCGAACCTGCCCGATGGCAGCATGATAGCCGCGCTCTACGAGCCCTACGTGAACATGGACATCCACGTTCCCAATGAATACGTGGGCAACGTCATGAAGCTCTGCGAGGAAAAGCGTGGCACGCAGAAGAATCTTCAGTATGCGGCTTCCAACCGTGTCATCATCACCTACGAGCTGCCTTTTGCGGAAATCGTCTACGATTTCTTTGACCGGCTGAAATCCATGACGCGCGGCTACGCTTCCATGGACTACCATCCGAGCGAATACAAAGAATCCGACCTCGTCCGCCTCGATATTCTTATCAACGGCGATCCTGTCGACGCTCTGGCCGTGATCGTACACAGGGAAAGCGCCTACCAGTACGGACGTGCACTTGCCCTGAAGCTGAAGCGCACCATTCCGCGCCAGCTCTTCGAAGTGGCTATCCAGGCTGCCATCGGCAACAAGGTAATCGCCCGCGAAACAGTGTCACCCTACCGTAAAAACGTGACGGCCAAGTGCTACGGCGGCGACATCACGCGTAAACGCAAACTTCTCGAAAAACAGAAGGAAGGAAAGCGGCGCATGAAGAGCATGGGCAACGTTGAACTACCCCAGGAAGCCTTCCTCGCTGCCCTCCAGGTCGGAAAGGAATAGATCAGATACCGAAAAAGCCTCAGCACCTTTGAAGGGGCTGAGGCTTTTTTCCGCTTTCGGATCAGACACAGCCCCGCAAAGATTCCGGCACTCCTGCAAACCTCATCCGGCAGGCTGCTTTCCAGCGGCAGATTCCGGAAGAATCTTTCCGGCAGCGATGTCTACGAATGAAAAATTTTTGGCAGCGCGAAATAAACTTTCGCGGCCAAATCGAACACCGTGTTGGGAAAATAGCTGAGGATCCAGAGGGCCATAAACTTACGGCCAGATTTGCGGTACGGGGCTATGACCCGTCTCGCTTCAGCGCCGCGGCCTTCGCGCCAGAGGGCAACGCCTTCCTCGAAAGTGCTGCGCGTCTTGAGGAGCTCCACGATGCCGGCGTGCTGCACGTCGAAACCGGGATACAGCTTCCGCTGTTTTTCCAGGATATAGCGGGTTTCCCTGGCAAACTGGGCGAATTTCCGGAACGTGGTGCTGCTTCCGTGCACGCGCCAGCGCGTGTAGGGTGCGTCAACATAATCAAGTTCCCAGTCATGGGCTATGCGGTAAAAAACGTCAGCTTCCTCGCATACGTTGAGGGTCTCGTCAAACCATCCGCCGTTCCACGCCGAGGGATCCTCCGTGAGTGAGGCGAGGGCCTCGCGGGAAACCATGGCAGAGGACATGGAGATCCACTGTCTCCTGATGAGATCCTCATACACCATGCCCCTGCCAGGCTTCGAGCTGGCAAAGACACGTCTGAGTTCCCTCTTTCCGTCAAAAACGATGGTGTCTGTTGTCACGAGGCCCAGTCTCGGATTGGCTTCAAAGAGCGCCACCTGACTCCCGAGCTTGGCTGGATCCCAGAGATCATCGCAGTCGAGAAACGCGATATACTTTCCCCTGGCCCGGGCTATGGCAAGATTCCGGCCAGCACCCAGCGGAACGGTATGGTCACCCCTGAAATAACGAATCCTCTCACCAAAGCTGTTGGCGATGGCCGGGCTTTCGTCCGTGGAGCAGTTATCCCAGAAAACAATCTCGAAATCCGTGAAGGTCTGGGCCATGACACTCTGCAGGGCCTCGCGCAGATGTTCCGAGCTGTTGTAGCAGTTCATGATTACAGAAACCAAAGGAGCGTCATGTGACATACATACCTCCAGAGAATGCGTCTTCCGCCAGAGCAGAGAGGAAGACGGGGCTGCGTCTGATACAAAGGCGCCGCATGAACACGTGACTGCGGATCACGCGGCGCGCGGAGAAATCCTGCCAGGAATGCAGGGCTAAGCCCTGGAAAGGGCTTCCTTCAGCGTGGAGCAGACGAGGCGCACATCGTCGTCAGAAAGTGCCGGATGCATCGGAATGGTCATCAGCTCGCCGTAGAGGCGTTCCGTGACCGGAAGCGGAGCGGCGCTGGGGTCGCTGAAGTAGGAATGCAGATGGTTGGGCTTATAGTGCACACCCACCGGAATACCGTGTTCGCGCAGGTACTGGCGCACGGCAGGCATTTTGCCATTGAGCACCTTGACCGGCTGAATATGCAGCACGATATCGTCCTCAGGATCCTGGTCGAGCAGCTCCACGCCCTGCACTCCTGTCAGAAGCTCGCGGTAAAGGGCGGCAAGATGCTTGCGCGCGGGTACGAATTCTTTTTCAAAACGGGACAGCTGGACGCGGCCAATGGCGGCCATGATATTGCTCAGGTGGAAGCGCCATCCCTGACGGGAAACGTCCGCGTCCCAGGTGCGCTCTCCCTTGAAGCGGGCCCGGGTATCGTTCTGCACGGACAGGAGACGCGTATCCTGCATGACAGAAGCGGCCTCCCTGTCAAAAGCGACCACGAAGCCACCCTCCCCGCAGGTAATGTTTTTGATGCCGTCAAAGCTGAAGCAGACCATGTCGCCGAAGCTGCCGATCTTCCTGCCGTGATATTTGCAGCCAAAGGCGTGAGCCGCGTCCTCTATGACGCGCAGCCCGTGCTTTTTGGCGAAGTCGTACACTTCGCCGAGATGCCAAGGATTGCTGGCATAGTGCACGGGCATAATCGCGAAGGTATCTTTGGCGAGCCTCTTTTCTGCGTCTTTAAGGTCAATGGTCACCGTGTTGGGCAGAACCTCGCAGGCGATGGGCCGGCATCCGCAGGCTGTGATGGCCTGGAAGGAGGACACAAACGTCAGGGAAGGGACAAGCACAGAGCCGCGCACTTCCGCTCCGGGAGCGAAGCGTCCGGGAGCAACGGCATCCACGGCGATTGTCAGGGCCGCTGTCCCGCTGTTAACTGTGGCGACCATGTCGGGATCCACGCCGAGATAGGAGGAAAGCTCCTCCTCAAAGCGTTTCGTCTCGGCGCCTATGCCAAGGTATCCATCCTCGACGATGACACGACGTACGGCTTCAGCCTCGGCCTCTCCGGCGATGGAACGAGAAAGACGCATAGCCATAAATGATGCCTCTCTGACCGGCGCAGCCGCCGGGATCAAAAAAAGAATTGTGGTTGATAATGACCTGCCGGTCCGGGAAAAAGTTCCTGCCGGACTCCTGCAGGGTGCTGTTTCTTATACTTTACCGCGACTGCGGGCAAGCCTCAGAAAGGCTGTCCGTATCCGCACACCTGTCATTCAGGGGAAAAACGGTCAGGAATCATCGTCGTCCTTATCGTCGTCCCCGTCGTCACTCATCACGTACGCTTCAGGAAACGTCTGGCGAACGCTCCAAAGCTTGTCATTTGCTGTATTCAGGTCAGGCCACGGACCCGCGAGCACACGCTGGTTTCCCCTGGAAGTTGTTTTCTGGACGGCAGGAAATCCCCGCTCTGCCAGGGTGGCCGCCGCCCTGTCGGCGTTCTCCTTCTCTCCGAACACCCCAACCTGGATGAAAAACGTTCCGTTCACGTCTGCCACGGGCGCTGCTTCCGGCGCTTCGGTATCCAGACTCGTGATTCGGACACGCGCTGTTCCGGGCCCCAGCACGCCAAGTTTCTGGGCAGCGGCGCGGGACAGATCGATGACGCGCCCGTTCACGAAGGGGCCGCGATCGTTAATGCGCAGCACCACTGTACGGCCGTTTTCCAGATTTTTAACCCGCACTTCGGTCTGCAGTGGCAGAATGGTATGCGCAGCCGTCATGGCGAACTGATTGTATTTTTCGCCGGAAGCCGTGAACCGTCCATGAAAACCGGGTCCGTACCAGGAGGCCGTGCCTTCCTCGACAAAGCCCTTCGCGGAAAGCAGGGGAACATACCTTTTGCCATTCACCGTATACGGCCGGCTTCCTGGAACGCCGCCCTTATGCCAGCTCCTGGATGCGCAGCCGGAAAAGAGAAGAGCGGCCGCAATACAGAAGAGAAGGGGAAGAAGCGGCAGACATTTTTGCCTGATGCACATGTGGTTCACCTCTCCATCCTTTCTTATCGGCGGGAATGGACCGCGTGGCGCCCGGCTCCCTAAAAAAGCGTCATCCTTTAAAGCAGCCTCCGGCCGCCCCCGGATCCCTGAAGTACGAAAGTCCCTTCTTGTCGTCTCCTGAATGTTCGATAGCAAAAAGGATGGACATCCCATCGATGTCCAGCTTGCCTTCCTCTCTGGCCTTGGACAGCAGGGCGTGCGTTTCGTCGATGCGTCCGCAGTCGAGCAGATCGCAGGCCGCAAGCGTATACACATGTTTGGGATTGTCCCCGTAGAGACTCCGGACAAGACCGGGATACAAATGCCCGAAAGCCTGCATGGCGCTCTCCCTGTCCGTAGCAAGCCAGCGGGCCACACTGCAGTTTTCCGCGGCTGTGGGCAGATAACGGATGAGAAAGAGCATGCCTGAACGCAGAACGTGCAGGATACGGTTCATTTCGCGTTTGCAGCTTTCCGCTGTCTGGTCGGTAAGAGGCGTGAGCGGTGAGGCCAGCTCCCTGGCAAAATCAGCTGTGCGGGCGAGCTGAATGAGCCGGATAGCATAATGCTGGCCCTGAAACGCGTCTTCCCTGAGTTTGCCGCACTCGTGGAAGGCATAGCCCACGCACCAGTCTATGAGACTGCCCACCACTTCGTACTGATCCGGGGCAGACTCCTGCTCTCCCGGCCGGATGGGGTGACGGAAGAGATAGTGCGCGGTATCCTTGAGACGCCAGAACACGCCCTTGCTCATGTTTGTTCCGATGAGCGAGTTCAGGACGGCATAGGACATGCTCCCATCCCGCTGGTAGCGCTGATTCTGCTTCGCCAGAGCCAGATACACCGCGCAGTAATCTCTGAGCAGATCACGGACAAACGCGTCGTGCTTGCTTGCCAGCCTGTAGCTGCTCACCTGCGTTTCCGCTCCCGTAAAAGAGATTCGGCAACGACGTTATCGTAAATCACCATGGGATCTTCGTCTGATCCGGCATGCGCCTCACGGAATATGGCTGCAGCTTTCCTGATAACGGAGAGCGGAAGCCACTGGTGTTTTTCCCATACTTCAGGATGATCCTGATCCCACATACGGAACTCTATTTCTCCGCTTTCGCCACGGCGCACATACACCCTGACGGCAGGGATCCCCGGACGGGGCAGATAATAAACTCCTAAGGAATCTTGCATGGTAACCTCTTTGCAGTTTCCTTAAATGTAGCTGATGGGGGCCGCGTTTGGCAATATGCCGTTTATCGGGCTGCTCTCCACTGCGTCAGCTCCGGATATGGAGATCCTGTACCCTCATCTCCGGCTGCCGCCGGCACCCCGATACCCCGGATTTCCGCCTTTCGCAAAACTGACGGGATTCATGACGAAGAACAGGAAAAGCCACAGACCGGCTCTGAAGAATCTCATTCTATGCCGGCCGCGCCAATATCCCTGGGATAAAGCTCCCCAGAAGGTCACAGTGCCGCAGCGTCCCGTTTTGCATAAGGACAGCGCACGGACAGGGAAGGCTTCCGGGGCTCACGGAGAGCGCCGGGAAATATCCTGACGTTTATGATACGCCGTTCTGACTGCCGTACGGCTGTATTATTGGCAAAAAAGCGTCTTTCCGTTATGCTGTCTAACCGCGCGTTATCACGCGTCCCCCCTCAGTCTGACGCCGCGCTGCGGTCAGTGCTGTTATCGCGGAAGGCAGGGCAGGATCCCAGACCAGGCCTTCCGGCCATCCACCAGAGGAGCAGTCCATGACACTGCAGATAATCAAATACCGCAATCTTATCAGCGAACTTGTCGTTCGTGATATCAAGAAAAAATACAGACGCAGCGTCCTCGGAATCCTATGGAGCATCCTGAATCCGCTGCTGATGATGATTATCACGGCCATGGTGTTCTCCACGCTGTTCCGCTTCAACGTCCACAACTACATCCTGTATCTGCTCTGCGGACAGATGCTTTTCGGTTTCTACGCGGAATCCACGAACTTCGCCATGGGATCGATTCTTGAAAACGGCTCGCTCATCAAAAAGATATACGTTCCAAAGTATCTCTTCCCCGCTTCCCGCGTACTGTCGAGCGCCGTGAACCTGACATTCACCTTTCCCGCTCTTCTGGCCATCATGATTTACACAGGGGCTCCCTTCAACTGGCACACCATTTTCTGCCTTGTTCCCCTGGCCCTGCTGCTGATTTTTTCCGCGGGCGTCGGCTTCTTTCTGTCCACTGCTTCTGTCTACTTCAGGGATATGTTTCACCTCTACGGCGTCTTCATCACGGCCCTGAACTATGCCACGCCGATTTTCTATCCTGAAAATATTGTGCCGCAGAAATATCATTTTCTGCTCGATCTGAACCCTCTGTACTACTACCTCAAGGCTTTCAGGACGATTATCGTCGACGGACAGCTTCCGAGCCTTCACCTGCTCGGGATATGCACGATTCTGGCCTTCGCTTCCCTTGCGCTGGGCTTCCTCTTCTTCTACAGGAAGCAGAATCACTTCATTCTCTACATCTGAGGCTCAGAAATGCAGACTGTTATTGATGTCCAGCATGTCTCGATGAAGTTCAACCTGATGGAAGAGAAAGTCGACACACTGAAAGAATACGTGGTCCGGCTTCTCAAGGGAAAACTTCTCTATAACGAATTTCTGGCACTCAAAGATGTCTCCTTCACCGTTCAGAAGGGCGACATAGTGGGTATTGTCGGCTTTAACGGTGCCGGCAAGTCGACCATGCTCAAGCTGCTGGCCGGCGTGCTGACCCCTTCAGAGGGCAAAATCAGGACCGTGGGCACCATCGCTCCGCTCATCGAAGTGGGCGCGGGCTTCGACCCGGAACTCACAGCCCGCGAAAATATTTTCCTGAACGGGGCAATCCTGGGTTACAGCCGCAAATTCCTCGAGTCGAAGTTTGATGAAATCGTCGATTTCGCCGAACTCCGCGAATTCATCAACGTTCCCGTCAAGAACTTCTCGAGCGGCATGTACGCCCGCCTCGGCTTTTCCATTGCCACAGAGGTGGACCCGGACATTCTGCTGGTGGACGAGGTTCTCTCAGTAGGCGACTACCGCTTCCAGGAGAAATGCCAGGAGCGCATTGAAAAGATAATCAAAAAGGGAACGACCATCATCATCGTTTCCCACGCCATGGAAACAATCAGGAAGCTCTGCACCAAGGTACTGTGGCTTGATCACGGCGTGCTCAAGGATTACGGCCCCACGGAAAAGGTCTGCTCCGAATATCAGGAGTGCTGAGCGCGCAGGGAATGCATATGGGCTCAAAAATGAGCGATGCACAAAACATCCCCGGCACTGTTTTTATCCTTTTGCCCAGTTGTGAGTCCTAAATAGTGCACTATTTCACTTGGAAAGACAAAAGAACTCTTTCTGCATCACTTTTTTCTCCTTTGGATCCCTTCCAGGCCTTTTCAGAAGCGCATGAGACGGGTTTTCGCGGCGTGCAGAGTTTGAGAAAATTAACACAAGGTTGCCAACTTTTTAGAAATAAGCTAGTTTCCGATCATCCGGCGACTTCTAGGTCCCGCGTCTTCAGGGATCAGAGAACACTCGCATTACGTAAAGGAACATCACTGAACTGATGTCATCCAAACCACGTGGAGGTATGGTAATGAAATTTGAGACCCCCATGTTGGACCAGCTCGAAACCGGCCCCTGGCCGAGTGTTGTGTCCGACATCAAACAAGAGGCTGAGAGCCGTAAGGCCAACAAGAACCACCTTGACTATCAGATCCCGCAGGACTGCTGCGAAGATCTTCTTGGCCTTTTTGAGCTCAGCTACCACGACAAGGAAACCCACTGGAAACACGGCGGCATCGTCGGCGTTTTCGGTTACGGCGGCGGCGTTATCGGCCGTTACTGCGACCAGCCCGAAATGTTCCCCGGCGTGGCTCACTTCCACACCATGCGTGTGGCCCAGCCTTCCGGCAAGTACTACAGCACCGCTTTCCTCCGTCAGCTCTGCGACATCTGGGATCTCCGTGGTTCCGGCCTGACCAACATGCACGGCTCCACCGGTGATATCGTGCTCCTCGGCACCACCACCCCCCAGCTCGAAGAAGTGTTCCACGAGCTGACCCACAAGATGCACAACGACCTCGGCGGCTCTGGTTCCAACCTCCGTACGCCTGCCGCCTGCCTCGGCCAGTCCCGCTGCGAATTTGCCTGCTACAACACGCAGGACGCCTGCTATCAGCTGACCGAAGACTACCAGGACGAACTGCATCGCCCGGCTTTCCCCTACAAGTTCAAGTTTAAGTTCGACGGCTGCCCGAATGGCTGCGTGTGCGCCATGGCCCGTTCCGACTTCGCTGTTGTCGGCACCTGGCGTGACGACATCAAGATCGACCAGGAAAAGGTCCGCGCCTACGTCGGCGGCGAAATCGCCCCCAACGCCGGTGCCCATGCTGGCCGTGACTGGGGTGCCTTTGACATCCAGGCTGAAGTCGTGGATCGCTGCCCCGGCCACTGCATGAAGTGGGACGGCCAGAACCTCCACATCAAGACCGCTGACTGCCTGCGCTGCATGCACTGCATCGACACCATGCCCGAAGCCCTCCACATCGGTGACGACCGCGGCGCCAGCATCCTCTGCGGCGCTAAGGCTCCTGTTGTCGATGGCGCCCAGATGGCTTCCCTGCTCGTGCCCTTCGTCCGCGTCGAGAATCCTTACGATGAGCTCAAAGACATCATCGAAAAGATTTGGGACTGGTGGATTGAAGAAGGCAAGAACCGTGAACGTCTTGGCGAGCTCATGAAGCGTCAGTCCTTCCAGAAGCTTCTCGAAGTGACCGGCGTCGAGGCCCAGCCCTACCATGTCACGTCTCCTCGTGCCAACCCGTACATCTTCTTCAAGGAAGAAGAGGTGCCCGGCGGCTTCACCCGTGACCTCAAGGATTACCGTTCTCGTCATCAGCGCTAGTAAAGGGGAGAAAGTAAAATGGCTTTTATTTCTTCGGGGTACAATCCTCAGAAACCGATGGAAGACCGTATCACCGATATCGGTCCCCGCAAATACGATGATATGTTCCCGCCGGTCATTGCCAAGAACTTTGGCAAGTGGTCTTACCACAAGATCCTCGAACCCGGCGTTCTCGTTCACGTGGCTGAATCCGGCGACAAGGTTTACACCGTGCGTGCCGGTGGCGCCCGTACCATGTCCGTGACTCACATCCGTGAGATCTGTGACATCGCTGACAAGTACTGCGGCGGCTTCGTCCGCTGGACGACCCGCAGCAACATCGAGTTCATGTGCACCGACCTTGAGACCGCCAAGGCCCTCAAGGCTGACCTGAACTCCCGCAAGTTCGCTGGCGGCTCCTTCAAGTTCCCCGTTGGCGGCACCGGTGCCTGCATCAGCTCCATGGTTCATACCCAGGGCTGGCTGCACTGCCACACCCCGGCCACTGACTCCACTGGCCCCGTGAAGGCCGTCATGGACTCTATCTTTGACCACTTCGTCAATATGAGCCTCCCGGCCCCTGTCCGTATCTCCCTTGCCTGCTGCATCAACATGTGCGGCGCCGTGCATTGCTCTGATATCGGCCTCGTCGGCATTCACCGTAAGCCTCCTATGATCGACCACAAGTGGGCTGACCAGCTCTGCGAAATTCCGCTCGCTGTCGCCGCCTGCCCCATGGCCGCCGTTCGTCCCACCAAGGTGGATTTCGAAGGCAAGAAGATCAACTCCGTGGCTATTAAGGCTGACCGCTGCATGTACTGCGGCAACTGCTACACCATGTGCCCGGCCCTTCCCATCGCTGACCACGAAGGCGACGGCATCGCCATCATGGTTGGTGGCAAGGTCTCCAACCGCCTTGGCATGCCCAAGTTCTCCAAGGTCGTTGTGGCCTACATCCCCAACGAGCCTCCGCGCTGGCCTTCTCTGACCAACACGGTCCGCACCATCGTTGACACCTATGCCGCCCACGCCCGCAAGTACGAGCGTATGGGTGACTGGATTGAACGTATCGGCTGGCAGGATTTCTTCAAGCTCACCGGCCTGAAGTTCACCCACCATCTGATCGACGACTTCCGCGATCCGGCTTACTACACCTGGCGTCAGAGCACCCAGTTCAAGTTCTAAGCTTCTCGCAATAATCTTGTGGCGGCAGCTCCGGCTGCCGCCACTATTGGAGCTTTCAAAATGGCAGACGATAAGCAGGTTATCATCGATTATCTCAAGGCCAAAGAAAAGGTTAAGTCCAAGCACTACTTCAAGGACTTCCTTGAACTCTTCCCTGACAAGGGCCCCCGCCAGGTCAAAAAGGTCCTGAGCGATCTCGTCAAGGAAGGCGTCATCGAATACTGGTCTTCCGGCTCCACGACCATGTATGGTCTGACTGGTTCCGGCAAGCAGGGTCACTCTGCTGACGAACAGTAGTCCGGACACTGTCTTTTTTTTGAAAGAAGCTGCGTTTCCCCGCAGCTTCTTTTTTTTGTCCCCTGCTCTTTCAGTCCCTGTATTCGCGGAGACGCCAGGCCAGCTGTGTATAGCGGTTGTGTGTTTCCGTAACCTTCACGGCGATTTCCACGGCCTTGCGCTGGCCGACGATGACAACGAGTTTCCTGCCCCTCGTAATGGCCGTGTAGAGCAGATTGCGCTTCAGCATAATGTAGTGGCTTGTCAGGAGAGGCAGAACAACACAGGGGTATTCCGAACCCTGAGATTTATGGATGGAGATGGCGTAGGCAGGAACCAGTTCCTCGAGATCCGAGAAATCGTACGACACGGTCATGTCGTCGTACTTCACCTGCAGGGTCTTTTCAGACGGATTGAGGGAGTCTATGCGGCCGATATCACCGTTGAAGACATCCTTATCGTAGTTGTTCCTGATCTGCATGACCTTGTCGCCAAGGCGGAAACGCCGCTCTCCCTTGCGTATTTCCAGTCCATTGGGATTCAGCGCAGCCTGAAGCATTTCGTTCAGGCTGTCGGAACCAGTGCTGCCCTTGTGCATGGGCGTAAGCACCTGAATGTCGGTAAAAGGATTCAGCCCATAGTGCTCCGGCAGCCTGCGGCTTACCAGCTGAACAATAAGATCGGCAGCGGTATCCGGATCGTCCGCGCCCATGAAATAAAAATCCGTCTTCCTGTCCACGGGATTGGCCAGGCAGGGAACCTGACCATTGTTGATGAGATGGGCGTTTTCAATGATGTCACTGCCGTGCCCCTGACGGAAAATGAAGCTGAGCTGCGCGACAGGAACAGTGCCTGACTCAATGATATCGGATAAAACGGAGCCCGGACCGACGGAAGGGAGCTGGAAGATGTCTCCAACAAAGATGACGACGCACCCCGAGGGCACAGCCTTGAGGAGAAAATAGAAAATCATGACGTCCATCATGCTGGCCTCGTCCACGATGAGCAGATCACAGCCGAGCGGCTGATCCTCGTTCCTGCAGAACTCTCCCTCCACAGGATTGAATTCAAGGAGACGGTGCAGCGTCTTCGCCTCCATACCCGTCGATTCGCTCATGCGCTTCGCAGCGCGCCCTGTGGGGGCAGCCAGGAGGATGCGCTGCGTAACCTGCCTGTACAGACTCAGAATAGCCCTGATAATGGTGGTCTTTCCCGTTCCCGGGCCACCGGTAAGCACCATGATCTTGCTTTCTGCCGCCATGTGCACAGCAGCCACCTGTTCGTCAGAAAGCCTGTAAGGAAGTTCTTTCAGGGCTTCAGCTATCTGTCCCTCGATGTTTTTAAAACGCACGGTAGCCGACACCTGTTTGATGCGCTCCAGGTAAAAGGCCGTCTTTGACTCGTAGGTGTGGAAGGAGCTCAGATACACAGCTGAATCTCCGGATTTCTCCCCGTCCTCACCAAACATTTCCTCGACGACGACACGGTTATCGAGAACAAGGGAATCAATGGCTCCGGCCACGGCGTCCTCATCCGCACCGAGCTGCTCCGCGGCCCGCTTTCTGAGGACAGATCCGGGGAGAAAGACGTCGCCGTTTTCAGAAGCCATCTGCAGGGTGTACAGGACTCCCGCCTGCATTCTGAGCTCGCTGTCTTTCGCTATGGTTCCGAGGCGCTCAGCGAGGCGGTCTGCCGTCAGGAAGCCGATACCCTTGATGTCCATGGCCAGTCTGTAGGGATTTTCGCGCACTACTGCCACGGAATCGCTCCCGTATGCCCTGAAAATGCGTATGCCGTATGCCGGGGATATACCAAGAGGCTGCAGGAGCTGCATGAGATCACTGAGACTTCTGTGTTCCTTCCAGGATTCGACAATGCCCTCGTATTTTTTGGGGCCGACGCCCTTCACTTTCCTCAGTTTTTCAGGCTCGTTGTCCAGGATATTCACGGTATCCTGGCCGAAAGCGGCGACGATGCGCGCAGCGAGATCAGGACCGACGCCCTTAATGAGGCCGGATGAAAGATAGCTGATGAGAGAGTTCTCGCTGGTGGGAATGTCCTCTTCAGTGCGGCTGAAGCGGAACTGACGGCCGTATTTGGAATTTTCCGTCCACTGGCCGAAAAATTTCAGCTTCATGCCGCCCTGCACGTTGGGGCATAGCCCCACGCAGGTGAATTTCTGTCTGGGGATGCCGCGGCGGCCCGCGTCAGAAGCGTCGGGACTCACGCTCAGGACGGAAAACCCGTTGTCGGCGTTATGAAAAATAACGCGATCGACGGTACCTCCAAACGAAAGCTCGGCAGGAATCTCTTCTCTACCGACTCCGGGAAGAACCTCCTGCGGCATGCTAAAGCCCCCTGCCAAGCCTGCGCTGCAGAAGCACGGCGTCAGCGAGCACCAGAGACACCATAGCCCTGTGCACGGGTACGCAGCGGGGAATAGCGGACAGATCGTGCCTGCCGCCGATAGTAATGGAAACAGGTTTCCCATCGATATCGATGGTACGCTGCTCCTGAGGAATGGAGGCGATCGGTTTGACGGCAGCCTTCACGATGATGTCCTGTCCGCTTGATATGCCGCCCAGAATACCGCCCGCATGGTTGGAGGCGAATTTTCCGCCCTCAAGCATGGGATCATTATTGCGGCTCCCCGTAGAGCGCGCCGCGGCAAAGCCATCACCGATTTCCACGCCCTTAACGGCACCCACGCCCATGAGGGCAAAGGCCAGTTCCGCATCCAGCTTGCCGAAGACCGGCTCACCGAGACCGGCGGGAACGCCTCTGGCCTCGATACGCACGATGCCGCCAAGCGTATCCGCCGAGGCCCGGGCCTCACGCACGCGCTCATCCCACTTCGCAGGAGCCTCATCACTGGCCGCGAAATAAGGGCGGTGCAGGGCGCCGTCCAGATCAAGGCCTTCGGCGGGAATGCCTCCGAGTTCGACTGTGGCGGCCAGAACCCTGATACCGAGGGTCCCGAGCAGAATATCTGCCACAGCGCCGGCGGCCACACGTCCTATGGTCTCACGGCCGGAGGAGCGCCCTCCCCCGCGGTGATCGCGGATTCCGAATTTGCTGTAAAAGCCCCAGTCCGCATGCCCGGGACGGAAGACCCGGCGCAGATCCTCATAATCCGATGAACGCTGATTCTGATTGCGCACGAGGAAAGCGATGGGCGTTCCCGTTGTCTTCCCCTCAAAAACACCGGAAAGGATCTCCACGGTATCCGATTCCTTCCGTTTGGTGGCGGTGGGACCGGAGCCGGGTTTTCTCAGATCGAGGGCACGCTGCATGTCAGCCTCGCACAGAGGCAGGCCAGGCGGGCAGCCGTCGATGATGCCGCCGAGACCGGCACCATGGGATTCCCCGAATGTCGTCACTCTGAAAAGTTCGCCGAAAGTGTTGGCAGGCATTCCTTCCCCCTGTAGCAGAAAGAGCGTGCAAAAGTGCGGCACCGGAATATCCGGCGCCGCACAGACACTGGTTCCAATCTGAAAACTTAATTTTTAAGAAGAATATTGTCTATGAGCCTGGCGTGAGGCATCTTGATGGCGCAGGCCATGAGAGCGGGCCCGTCAATGGTGTCCTTCTGTTCGAGGCTCACCGGATCCACAACATAGAGATAATCCAGACGGCCGAGCGGCAGGCGGGCGGCCCAGCGGCGAAGCACCTGATCACGCAGGATCGGGACACTGGTTTCGCCGTGTTCCACGAGCTCCCTGGCGAACTCCAGGCCGGCATAGATTTCCGGAGCCTGCTTACGCTCATCGGCGTCAAGGTAGACGTTGCGCGAAGAGAGAGCCAGACCGTCCTCGGCGCGGACAATGGGACAGGGTACAATTTTCACAGGGTAGAACAGGTCACGCACCATGCGGCGCAGGATGGCCTGCTGCTGCCAGTCCTTCTCTCCGAAGCACGCGTAGTCGGCCTGGGTCAGCATGAAGAGCTTGGTGCAGACAGTGCAGACTCCGCGGAAATGGATGGGGCGGGAAACGCCGCAGAGCACTTTGGACATCTCCGGAACCTCAACCCACGTTGAAGCGTCCGGGGCGTACATTTCGGAGGGCTCGGGAGCAAAGAGAACGTCCACATTGTGCTTTTCCGCGATTTTGGAATCGCGATCCAGATCACGGGGATACGCCCCGTAGTCCTCATTGGGGCCGAACTGTGTCGGATTGACAAAAAGGCTGACGACAAGTTTCGTTCCGAGCTCGCGCGCCCTGTCCATCAGCGACTCATGGCCGGCATGGTAATAGCCCATGGTGGGCACGAGGGACACTGTTTCCCCGGCCTTGTGCCATTCGCGGCAAATTCTGGAAAGTTCTTCTGCTTTTTTGACGATCTGCATATTTTACCTGATTTGGTTAAAACTCCTGCCGATGCAGGTTTTCTAGGCCCGGGAAGAACTCCGGCGTGTGACACCGGCCCGTGACGCGCACCAGGGGGCCTTGACGGCCTTCCGTCTGCGTTGCACTCTTCCCGGAAAACAGTGTCTGTCTTGTACGCATATATTCAAGCACTTGTCCAGACTGCGGGCCGTCCGCCCAGAAGCTGTCCAGGCTTCATCACCTTTTATCTCATCCGCTGGAAATTATGGAAAAAAATCCGCAGCATCTCTGTACTCCCTCTCCCTCCCGCGGCAAGTCTCCGGCTGCCCTCTCCGTGTGGTGCAAAAGCCTCGGCTGTCCCAAAAACCGGGTGGACACCGAAAAACTTCTCGGAAGTCTCGGCATGCCCATTACCGAGGCTGAGGACATAAGACAGGCCCGTCTTGTCTTCGTCAATACCTGCGGCTTCATCACTCCCGCGGTCAAGGAATCCATAGACTCCATCCTCGAGATCATACGTGACCTCGAGGATGTCAAACACAGGCCCCTTCTTGCCGTTGGAGGCTGCATGGTCGGCCGTTACGGAGCCGAGGAACTGGCCAGGGAGCTTCCGGAAGTGGATCTCTGGCTCCCCACGGCTGATATGCTGCGCTGGCCGGACCGTATCCGGGAAAAGCTGGGAATAAAGGAAGGAGAAGTTCCGGGGCGCGTCCTTTCCGGTCCAACCTCCTACGCATGGCTCAAGGTATCCGAAGGATGCCGCCATCACTGTTCCTTCTGCACCATTCCCTCCATACGCGGCCCACTCAAATCGCGTCCCATGGACGAAATCGTGGCTGAAGCCGGGGATCTTCTGGCTTCCGGCGTAAAAGAACTCGTGCTCATCGCCCAGGATCTCACTGACTACGCGCAGGACACGAACCCGGGAGGAGAGAACCTCGCGGCCCTGCTTGGCCGCCTTGCCGGCCTGGACGGTCTTTTCTGGCTGCGCATGCTCTACCTCTATCCGAAAGGCATCACGCCGGAGCTTCTGAAAACCATCAGGGATATAGGGAAGCCCATCCTTCCCTATTTCGACATTCCCCTGCAGCACAGCCATCCCGAAATTCTGAAAAGCATGGGACGCCCCTTCGCCGCAGATCCAGAACGCACCTGCGACGCCATCCGCGAGGTTCTCCCGGACGCAGCCCTGCGCACAACGCTTATCGTGGGCTACCCGGGAGAAACAGACGCCCAGTTCCAGCACCTCTGCGACTTCGTTGAGCGCATGCGCTTCACACAGCTCGGCGTCTTCACGTTCTGGCCCGAGGAAGGCTCGGCTGCGGCTGCCCTCGACGGCCAGCTTCCCCAGGAGATCAAGGACGAAAGGCGTGATGAAATCATGTCCATACAGCGTGATATCAGCGCCTCGTTCATGGAACAGCAGGTGGGGAAGAAGATGGACGTCCTGGTGGACTCGGTCAATCCCGAATGGCCCGGACTGCATGACGGCAGGGTCTGGTTCCAGGCCCCCGAAATTGACGGGCTCACATACGTCAGCGGCCCCGGCGTAGAGCCGGGCGTCCATGTCAGCGCCGAAATCGTTGATAACGGAGACTATGACCTCACGGCCCTGATCGAAGCCGGCGACGCCAGATAAAATCCCTTCCGCCATACCTCCAGGCCGGGGAGAAGCGATTGACGGAGCTTACAGGAGGAATATTCTGTAAGAACGGGCGCCTGCATGCCAGGCAGCCCGGCCGGACCTCATACGCACTGCCCTTCCCGGAGCAAGTCTCCGGCCAGACTTTCCTTTCCGGCGCATGCCGTTCCGGATTATCTAAAGGATACCTTCCACATGCCTACACGTACAGAACTTACATCAGATGAACTGAATTTCCTCAGATCCGTTTTTCCCGGAGAGCTTCTTCTTTCCCCTGAGGAACTGCTTGTCTACAGATCCGACGCCAGCCTCATCCAGGGGACGCCCCTCGCCTGCGTCTGCCCCGAAAATACGGATCAGGTCCAGAAACTTATGGCCTGGGCGGACGAAGTCCGTATGCCCATCTACATCCGCGGACGCGGCACCAACCTCGTCGGCGACTGCGTCGCCGTGCAGCCGGGTATTATCGTCTCAACGTCAAAGATGGATCACATCCTTGAAATCAATAACAGGGATTTTGTGGGCATCGTCGAGCCCGGCGTCAACACGGCCCGCTTCCAGGCTGCCTGCGAGGCGAAGGGCGTCTATTATCCGCCGGATCCGGCCACTGTGAAGGCCTCCAGCCTCGGCGGCAATGTTGTCACCTGCGCCGGCGGCATGCGCGCCGTGAAATACGGTGTCACGCGCGACTTCGTACTTGGCACGGAAGTAATTCTGCCCGGCGGTGAAAAAGTCATGTTCGGCGGCCGCGCCCACAAAAATGTGGTCGGCCTCGACCTGGCGAAGCTCATGGTGGGCTCTGAAGGCACTCTTGGCTTCATTTCCAAAATCTTTCTCAAGCTCCTGCCCAAACCGGAATCCTCAGCCACGGTCATGGCCGGCTTTGCCTCCTACAAAGACGCGCTTGAAGCCGTAGGCGGTATTTTCGGAGCCGGCATACTCCCCTGCGCCCTTGAGTTCATTGGCGAACGCATCGTAAAGCTCATGAACAAGGACGGTGATATCCCGTGGCCCGCCGACAAGGTCAATTCCGTCCTGCTCATCCGTCTTGACGGCAGCCGTGAAACCCTGCCCATCGAAATCAATCAGGTCGCCCACAACCTCCCCTCCGCGGTCTGGACCCTGAAAGGCGTAGGCCCCGAGCAGGAAGAGCCTCTCTGGGAAATCCGCCGACGCATCAATCCCACTGTCTTCCAGCTGGCGCCTGACAAAATGTCCGATGACGCCGTCGTGCCCCGCGGCAGGCTCGTGGAAGCCGTCCAGGAATTCGAACGCATCGGCCGTGAACACAACGTCATCCTGGTGGACTACGGCCACGTCGGCGATGGCAACGTGCACGTCAACGTGCTCTACGATTCCCACAATCCGGAAGAAACCCAGCGCGCCAGGGACGCTATCAAGGAAGTCAGCAAGGTCGCCATCGCCCTCGGAGGATCCGAGTCCGGCGAGCACGGCATCGGCATCGTCAAGGACGTGTCGCTGCAGCTTGACGCAAAGACCCGCGAGCTCATGCGCGGCATCAAGGCCGTCTTCGATCCGCATGGCATCATGAACCCGGGGAAAGGATACTAACGATGGCAACAAAACGAGGCTGCACGCAGTGCGGCACATGTCTCAATACCTGTCCGGTTTACAACCTCATCCGCAGGGAAGAGGTGAGTCCCAAGGCAAAGCAGGAACTCCTCGCAGATGCCGGCAGGAAGAACACCACGCTGAACTGGCAGAGAACGCTGGATCTTTCCAACTTCTGCGCAAGCTGCGGGCGCTGCTTCGCAGTCTGTCCGCGGCACCTTTCCGTACCCGAAGCACTCAACAGGGCGCGCGCGCTGAATCCCGGATGGCGCCAGAAGTTCTGGAAACTCTGGATTAACGGCCGCCGCGCCCTCTGGCCCGCTGCAAAGCATCTTGCCCCCTTATGGCCCCACAGCCTGCTGCCTGAAAAACTGGCCTGCCTGCAGGATTCGGCAAGGGCTATGGCCCAGCCCGCGAAGGTTGAACCCCTCATCCGACTCAGCGCCGATGCCGGACGTCCCCTCGAGGGCGTCACCTGCGCCATATTTGGTGGCTGCACGGCCGAAAACCTGCGTCCCCAGTGGATATCCAGGACGAAGGCCCTGCTTACTGCGCTTGGTGCCACCATCGCGGAAGGCCGCTTTGGCTGCTGCGGCGGCACCTTCGAACACGCCGGACTGCCTGACGCGGCAGCCGAGAGCGCCAGAACCAATATTGAAATCTGGCGCAGCCTCGGAAAACCCGTCATGGTCACCTTCTGCGCTTCCTGCCTGCACGGGCTGAAAAGCTACGCTGATTTTCCGGACGTGCTCGGTGAAGAGGAAAGAACGACCTGGCTCAACCGCGTAAAGCCCCTTTCCGCTCTTCTCGAAAAGGTTCCCTTCGACGTAACCGGAGCTGACGATCTCGCGGCCAGGGCCTACTACCACTCCCCCTGCCACTGGCTGCCGGGAAAGGATCTCGACTTCAGGCTGCTTTCCAGGCTCTTCCCCGGACTCAGGAAAGGCAAGTCTCTCTGCTGCGGCTTCGGCGGTGTCCTTCAGATGCTCAATCCTGTTCTGAGCCGCGACCTCGCAGCCAAATGCTGGGAAGGTTTTTCCTCGGACGGAAAAACGCCAGGCAAAAACGTCACCGTCATCACGGGCTGCAGCGGATGCACGCTCCAGCTCTCCGCCCACGCGCCAAAGGGCGCCAGTGTCCACCACTGGCTCGACCTGGCGGGCATTTAGACGTCTCCCCTATTCGGAGAACACGGGCCGCCGGAAGGCGGCCTTTTTTATGCCTTTCTGACGGATATAAAAAAATCGGGCAGCAGGAGACCCGGACGGGACTCCCTGCTCTCAGCCTCTTTCCGGCGGGTATCCCCTATCCGGCTGCGGCCTCCCCGCTGTCAGGACATTCTCCGGACTTTTCCCTGACAGGACGCTCCCCTGACGGACGCACAAAAAAAGCCTCCCCCGGACGGGAGAGGCGTATCTGCCATGGTGCGCTCGGAGAGATTCGAACTCTCGGCCTTTGACTCCGGAGGCCAACGCTCTATCCAACTGAGCTACGGGCGCACAGATTCAGCGTAGTTTTTGTAACTAATAGGTTACGTCACACCTGTCAAGAAGCGCCAGACGGGCCGCCAGACGCCGCCGGAGCGGAAAATTTCTTTTGCGGACAAAAAAAGGTATTGTGGATTTCTGACAAACAACCAGCTCACACCAAGGGGGTTTCACGCATGAGCACCATTACCTGGTACGGACATTCGGCCTTCCGTCTCAGCGACGACAACGTCAGCATTCTCATAGATCCCTATTTCTCTGTTCCATCCCTCGAGCCTGAAGTCATCGAGGACGGCGTGGACCTCGTGCTGATCACCCATGACCACGGTGATCACACCGGCGACTGCGTTGACATCTGCAAAAAGACCCACGCCAAACTCGGGGCCATTGTCGGCACGGCCGGCGCTCTGCAGAAAAAAGGCATCCCGGCCAGCCAGATTCTCGGAGGGACGGGCTTCAATATGGGCGGCACCATCGCCTTCAAAGGCGCCAGCGTCACCATGACCCAGGCCTATCACACCAGTGATACCGGCTCCCCGGCCGGCTACATCATCCAGATGCCTGACGGGCTCACCGTCTACCACGCGGGCGATACCTGCATTTTCAGCGGCATGGCCCTGTGGGGCAAGCTCTTCCGTATCGACGTGGCGCTCCTGCCCATCGGAGGCTTCTACACCATGGACTTCCGTCAGGCTGTCATGGCCTGCGGTCTGCTCAAATGCTCGCACGTCATTCCCATGCACTTCGGCACATTCCCCGTTCTGGAAAAGGACAGCAGCCGTTTCGCGGCAAAACTGAAAAAGGAAATGCCCGGCTGTACGCTTCTGCCGCTTGAACCCGGCAAGAGCGTGACGTTCTCGCATTAGACCGAGACGAAAACAAAAAGAAGAAGGGGTTCCGGAACATCCGTTCCGGAACCCCTTTTTCATACTTTTTCTGCAACAGGCAGAGCCTCTGCTTTCCTACTTAAGGTTGGCGGCATACCAGTCGCCGGCAAGGCGCAGCCCCTGACGGACGTCGAACTGCGGCTCATAGCCGAGCCTGGTCTTCGCCTTGGTGATGTCGGCCAGGGAATGGCGGACGTCGCCGGCCCGGAAATCACGGTGCTTGGCCACGGCGTCCGCGGCATCGGGTTTGTGCAGCACAACCTCGCTCTTGATGAGCTCGAAAAGCTCATTGAGCGTCGTACGCTGGCCGAAGGCCACGTTGTAGATATTGTTGCGGTCTTCCTCGGCCGCGAAGCTCGCGAGCAGGTTGGCCTGCACCACGTTGTCAATATAGCAGAAATCACGGCTGGTCTCGCCGTCACCGTTGACCCACACCTGTTCGCCGCGGATAAGGCTGGCGAACCACTGGGGGATGACTGCGGCATAGGCTCCGAAAGGATCCTGACGCTGGCCGAAGACATTGAAGTAACGCAGGCCCACAGCCGTAAAGCTGTAGCAGCGGGCAAACACGTCGGCGTAGAGCTCATCCACATACTTGGTCACGGCGTACGGGGAAAGGGGATGGCCGATGTGATCTTCGACCTTGGGCAGTTCCGTGGAATCGCCGTACGTGGAGGAGGAAGCCGCGTAGACAAAGCTCTTCACCTTCTCATCGCGGGCGGCGAGCATCATGTTCAGGAAGCCGTCGATATTGCAGCTGTTGGAGAGCACGGGATCGTCAATGGAACGCGGAACGGAACCGAGAGCGGCCTCGTGCAGAACGTGATCCACTCCCCTGCAGACCTTGTGGCAGGTGTCAAGATCGCGGATGTCGCCTTTCACGAAGGTGAAATTCTTCCAGGCTTCCTCGCCGACCAGGGCTTCCACCATGTCCAGATTCTTCTGATAACCGGTGAGGAAGTTATCGAGGCCAACGACTTTCTGTCCGAGCCTGAGCAGACGCTCGATAAGATTGGAACCGATAAAGCCGGCGCAGCCCGTGACGAGCCAGCAGGAAGGCTTTTCCTTCATTTCCGTGCACAGCTGTTCGTATTTGGTCATTCGTATATCCTCGCCTAAAAAGTTGTTTTCATGGACCTTCCGGAGCATTTTCAGGCTCCTCCGGCCCGTCTGAATTCTCGCAGTCCTATAGCCCGCAGCCCCGCCTCTGTAAAGATCCCGCCCTGCCGGATGGTCTTCCGCGTGACGGCTCAGTCTTTTCAGAAGAGCATTTTTTTTGTAGGCTCGAGCCTGTTCCGCCGCAGGGGAAGAGGTCCATCCAAGGCTCCGCCAAAACGTTCAGTGCCCTGTGCGGAAAAGGACATGGTTATGAAAATCTGCATTTTGGGCAACCAGGCGCGCTCCGTCTATCTGTTCTGGCGCGTTCTGATGCAGCATATGCTGGCGGAAGGGCACACCGTGTTCTGTCTGCTTCCCGGCGGTGACGCCACAACGGAAGAAAGCATCAAGCAGCTTGGCGTACGCGTCGTCAATTACCGTCTCGACCGCAAGGGCATTAATCCCCTGCGAGACGTGGTCACTTTTCTTGATCTGAAGCGGATTCTCGGGAAAGAAAGACCGGATCTGCTCTTCGCCACCACCATCAAGCCCGTGATTTACGGATGCATGGCCGCGAAGCTCGTGCGCATCCCGCACATCTACGCCACCATCACCGGCCTCGGGTATGCCTTCGAGGCGGACACGTTCTTCAAAAAATGCATCAACCGCCTGAGCATTCTTCTGTACCATACGGCGCTCAGGGGCATAGAAGGCGTTTTCTTCCAGAACCGGGACGACGCCGCCCTCTTCCGCAAAACAGGTATTCTCTCACCCTTTTCCCGTGTGCTCTTCGCCCGCGGCACCGGCGTGGATATCGGACGTTTCGCCGCCGCTCCGCAGCCTGACGGCGAAAAATACACCTTCCTCGTGGTGGGGCGTCTCCTTGAAGCAAAAGGATACCGCGAATATGCCAGGGCCGCTTCCATCCTCAGGAAGAAATGGCCCAACGCCGTCTTTCAGATTCTCGGCCCCAGGGAAACCGGTCTCGGCAGCATTCCGCCCGAAGAACTGGAAGCCTGGCAGAAGGATGGTTCCGTCGTCTATCTCGGTGAGGCCAGAGACGTGCGTCCCTACGTGGCGCAGGCCAATGTCGTCGTTCTGCCCTCCTGGCGCGAAGGCACGCCGACCTCCATCATGGAGGCCATGAGCATGGGGCGCGCCTGTGTCGTTACGGATGTTCCAGGCTGCCGCGAAGTCGTCAGGGACGGCGTCAACGGCTTCCTCTGCCCTGTGAAAAATCCCGAAGCCCTGGCTGAAACCATGGAAAAATTTCTCAAAAACCCCGCCCTGGCCCCCGCATTCGGAGAAGCCGGCCGCAGAATGGCTGTGGAGGAGTTTGACGCGCAGAAAGTCGCGGACAGAATCCTGAGCGACATGTACGTGCGTTAACAGTTTGTCAGGAGTTTCTAGCAATGATCAGCAACTACAGAAGGATGCTCATGCAGGCCATCGATTTCGGCTGCATTCTGCTGGCCCTCATCGTCTGCGAGTTCTGCACGCTCCCACCGGAGCTCAACGTCTTCAAGGACTATACGGGCGCCTGCATCTTCACCTTCTTTTTCTACCTGCTCTTCTTCTACATTCTGGACGCGTACAGCGTCGGAACCGAAGATTTCAAAGAAACCATTGGCCGCGTCATGGTGGCCTGCGTGCTGGGCATTATCAGCTCGGCCACAGCATCCTACATGTTCCAGCACTGGCGCTTTGACAGGGCCACGGTGGTCACCCTCTTCGTCATTTCCTGCGCCCTCTGCCTCGGCTGGCGCTACGTGTACTACCGCAACCGGGACAAGGTCACCCATCCCCTGCGCATCCTGCTCGTTGGCGTCGACAGGGCAGGCAGGGTGAGGCAGCTTCTGAACGAGGGTCTGCCTGAGGCCAAAATCCTCGGCTACGTCGGCGAACGCGACATGGATCCCGAGGCCGGCCCCTGCCTCGGCGCTCCTTTCAATGTCCTGGAAATCGCCAGGGAACAGGGCGCCACCATGATTCTGCTCCTGCCTGACGCGCCCATCGACGACGACATCGCCCATGAACTTCTCAGGGCCAAGCTGCGCGGCGCTATGGTCGTCGACATCAGAAGCTTCTACGAACACGTGGTGAAACGCCTGCCGCTCTCCCAGATCACGGACGAATGGCTCCTCGAGACAGAAGGTTTCAACCTCAACACCCGTGGCTCCCTCCGCCGTCTGAAGCGTGCCTTTGACGTATGCGTCTCCATCGCCATCTTTCTCATCACGGCTCCCATCATGCTCCTCACGGCCATCGCCATCCGTCTCGAATCAAAGGGACCTGTCATTTACAAGCAGGATCGCGTAGGCCTTTTCGAGAAGGAATTCACGGTCTACAAATTCCGCTCCATGCGTACGGACGCCGAGAAGAACGGCGCTGTCTGGGCAAAGGAACACGACGACCGCATCACGCGCGTCGGCCGCTTCATCCGCAAAGTGCGTATTGACGAACTGCCTCAACTGTGGAACGTTCTGAAGGGAGACATGAGCTTCATCGGGCCCCGCCCCGAGCGCATGACCTTCGTAAAGAAGCTGAAGGAAGACATTCCCTACTACAGCCTCAGGCACACCGTGAAACCCGGACTTACCGGATGGGCCCAGGTCTGCTATCCTTACGGAGCCTCTGAAGAGGATTCCCGCCACAAGCTGGAATACGATCTCTACTATATCAAGAATATGTCCATCCTTCTGGACATCACCATCGTCCTGAAAACCATTGGCGTCGTGCTCTTCCCCAAGGGCGCACGCTAGAAATCACATACCTCCTAACGTCAGAGGGCGCCTCCGATTTCCATCGGGGGCGCCCTCTGCTTTTTTCCTGTCTCTTTTTTCGTGCCCGGAGTACGGTTTCAGGGCCCGAAAACCAGGAAAGGGTCTGAATCTTCCGATTCAGACCCTTTCAGAAATTTATGGCGGAACGGATGGGGCTCGAACCCACGGCCTCCGGCGTGACAGGCCGACGTTATAAACCGACTTAACTACCGTTCCGCAAAACCGCCTATCCAATTGGTGCACGGACTGGCGGAATCCGTGCTGGAAGGGATGTCCGGAGACATCCCGGTGTTGGCATCAATGGCGGAACGGATGGGGCTCGAACCCACGGCCTCCGGCGTGACAGGCCGGCGTTATAAACCGACTTAACTACCGTTCCGCAATTGGTGGGCAGTGCAAGACTTGAACTTGCGACCCCCGCCGTGTGAAGGCGATGCTCTACCAGCTGAGCTAACTGCCCTTGTGAGAAAGGGACACTAAAGAAAAACTTCAAAAGAGTCAACAGAAAATCGAATTTTCTCTCAAAATTATTTCCCGGCTTCCTGCCGGCCGCCAGATCTTGCGGCCTGTACCTCTCAATGATAAGGACAGCGGCGACATTTTTATTTCCGGAGGAGATATGTCCGGTCTGCATTTCAAAAAGCGTATCTGTCTGCTGCTGACGGCCGCGGCCCTTCTTTTCGGCCCCTGCTGTCTGACGGCCCAGGCCAAAGGCAATTTCTATGGCGCCTTTGAGTTCAGCGCCCAGCCCATGCCTGAAAATTTCTGCGCTATTACTTTCGACGATGGCCCGTCCACGTTTACCCCCCACCTGCTGGATATGCTTGATGAAGCAGGCATACACGCGACATTCCTCATGCTTGGCAAGAACGCCGCTTACTATCCCGATATCGTCAAACGCGCGCTCGCCGAGGGACACGAGGTAGGCAATCACAGCTACTCGCACCCCAACCTGCGCCGTCTTTCCTATGATGCCATCGAGGATCAGATATCCAAAACCAATGACATCCTCCGCTCCCTTGGAGCGGATCCCAAGGTCATGCGCCCGCCTTACGGCAACAGTAACGCGAACGTGGAAAAGGCTGCCGAGAAACTGGGGCTCAAGGTTATCACCTGGAACATGGACAGCCTCGACTGGAAACGCCTGCCCGAGGACTACAGCAAAATCCCCAATGAATTCGGCAGGCCCTGGGAGCCGGGACACGCGCACGGCGTCTACCTCTTCCATGACATCCACAAGCGCACCGTGGACGATTTTCCCCGCATGTTCGCCGAGCTGAAGGCAGCCGGCTGCCAGCGCTTCGTCACGGTGAGCGACTATCTCGACAACCTCTTTGACGACCAGGAACCGGTTATGCTCATGGAACGCCGGCATGTGCAGCCTGCAGCGGCCTCTGCCGCCTCCGGTGAAGGCAGCCAGCCTGCGCCTGCCGCAGCACAGGCACAGAGCACCCCGGAAATGTCCGCAGAAGCCTCTCAGACGGCTTCCGCAGCCCAGGCCGCTGAGAATCCCCAGACTTCGCCCGCAAAGGCTCCTGAGGGCGCTGAGGCGCCCCAGAACGCGTCCACTCAGGAAACGGCATCGCCCGCATCTCTTCCTGATTCCGGCTTCACCGGGAAACCGGAACGCCAGCTCAGGCCCTGGGCCGGATTCGCCAAGGATCCCATTAACATCATGGCCTCCCAGGACACGCATCTGGCCGTACAGGAGCTTGCCGGTCAGACTGCGCCCGCCGGCACGCCTGCTCCGGAAGCCGGGCAGGCAGACCAGTCCGGAAAACAGGCTGAGCAGCCTTCCGCCGGAGACCAGGGAAGCCAGCTCTAGCTTTTTCCCCGAAACTGAAAAAGGGTCAGCGTCCTCACGGACGCTGACCCTTTTTTTAATTGCATCTGTAACAGAAAGAGACGCCTCACAGCCCGGCACAACGCCGTCCTTCAATGACCGTATCAGTCAAGACGTTCCCGGAAGTCATTGTAGCCGAATGTCCGGAGGAGGCTGAAGTCCGTTCCGCCGGGACGATCCTCGGCCGTGGCGATGGACGGCAGTCTCAGGCCATTGAACGTAGTCGTCTTGACCATGCTGTAGATAGCCATGTCCTGGAAGATGACGCGCTGCCCAATCCTGAGCGGCTCATCGAAGCTGTACACCCCGATGACGTCGCCGGCGAGACAGCTCTTTCCCCCGAGGCGGCAGGTCCATTTCCCGGTGCCCGCCTCGCCTGCCTGCCTGAGTCCGCCGCAGCATTCATAGAGCAGGCCGGGCCTGTAGGGCATTTCCAGAACATCCGGCATATGGCAGGCGGCCGACACATCGAGCTGGACGAGGGGCATGTCCGCCTCCGTGATGTCCAGGACAGTCGCCGTAAGCCAGCCCGCGTTGAGGGCGACAGCCTCGCCGGGTTCCAGGTAGATCTGGGCGTGATACGTATCATGCAGATGGTTCAGAACATCCACCAGCAGATCGATATCATACCCGTCGCGCGTGATGTGGTGTCCCCCGCCGCAGTTAATCCAGGAACACTGTTCCAGAAAGGGAGCGAAGTTCTTCTCCACGGCCTCCACGGTGCGGGCCAGGGCGTCAGCCCCCTGCTCGCAGAGCGTGTGAAAATGCAGGCCGCTGATCCCCTCGGACATAATGCCGTCCGGAAGGTCCCTGCGCCGTATGCCGAGCCGGGAAATGGGAGAGCAGGGGTCGTATATGGGAACGGTCCCCTCGGAATGCTCGGGATTGATCCTGAGTCCGCACTCAATGGACCGCGGCGCGGCTTTTACGATATCGCGGAAGCGGTGCCACTGGGCCACGGAGTTGAAGACGATGGTGTCAGCGAGCGTCACGAGCTCGCGCATCTCGTCTTCGGACCAGGCTGCAGCAAAGGCCTCAACCTTCCCTCCGAATTCCTCGCGTCCAAGCCGGGCCTCGTCCACGCTGCTCGCGCAGGTTCCGTACAGGGGGCCGCCCCTGCCAAGGGCCCGCGAGAGCAGAGGAAACGTGCTGGGGCAGGCGTAGCCCTTCAGGGCCAGAAAAATTCTGGCCCCTGTCCTTTCCTGCACGCCGGCCAGAACGCGCGCGTTCTGGCGCAGCCTGTCGAGATCGATGACAAAGCAGGGGCTGGGGACCTGGCTGTCCAGGAGAAAGCTCGGATCAGCCATGCTCTAAACCTGTACCTTTCCGGTGACATCCTCGCACTGCCAGGGCAGGCCGTACTGGGAGAGATCCTTCAGGAACGGATCGGGATCATTCTGCTCCATGTTCCAGACGCCGGGCTTCAGCCAGGTGCCGTCGCAGAGCATCTTTGCGCCCACCATGGCCGGCACGCCTGTGGTGTAGGAAATGGCCTGGGAGCCGATTTCCTTATAGCAGTCCTCATGCACGCAGACGTTGTAGATGTAGACGGTCTTTTCCCTTCCGTCCTTCACGCCGCGCATGACGTTGCCGATGCAGGTTTTGCCGCGTGTAAGCGGTCCGAGGCTCGCGGGATCGGGCAGGAGCGAGGCCAGGAACTGAATGGGAACAATCTTCTGTCCCTTGTATTCCACGGGATCAATGCGCGTCATGCCCACGTCCTTGAGGATGGCCAGATGGTTCAGATAGCTGTCAGAGAAGGTCATCCAGAAGCGTGCGCGCTTAAGGCCCCTGAGATGCAGGGCCAGGCACTCGAGCTCCTCATGGTACATGAGGTAGCATTTCTTCGGGCCGATGCCAGAGGGGAAGTCATAGGTCATGGACCAGGAGAGGGGCTCGGTCTGTACCCATTCACCGCGTTCCCAGTAACGGCCCCGGGCGGAGACCTCGCGGATATTGATTTCAGGATTGAAGTTGGTCGCGAAGGCCTGTCCGTTGCTGCCGGCGTTGCAGTCGATGATGTCGAGCACATGCACTTCGTCGAGCTCGTGCTTCATGACCCACGCCGCAAATACGTTGGTGACGCCGGGGTCGAATCCGGAACCGAGCAGGGCGCAGAGGCCGTGTTCGCGGAAGCGGTCCTGGTAGGCCCACTGCCAGGAATATTCAAAATGGGCGGTTTCCGGCGGCTCGTAGTTGGCCGTGTCGAGGTAATGCACGCCGCACTCAAGGCAGGCGTCCATGATGTGCAGATCCTGATAGGGCAGGGCAATGTTGAGCACCATGAAGGGTCTGACCGTGCGGATGAGCTGGCAGAGCTCCGGCACGTTGTCAGCGTCAACCTTGGCCGTGGAAATCTCCACGCCGTAACGCTGCCTGATGCTCTCGGCGATCTTCCTGCAGCGGGATTCCGTGCGGCTCGCCAGCGTAATGTGCCCGAAGGCGCCGTTGAGGGAAGCCTGGGCGCACTTGTGGGCAACGACACTGCCTACGCCGCCCGCGCCGATAATAAGAATATCTACCGCCATATTTTCTCCTTCAGAGGCCAGGGTTTTTTGGGGGTGTTACGTGTGCTGTCTTCGTCTATGCACAGGATATGGGCGTAGCGCCCGCTGCGCTTCGCCCGATCGAGGAGCCCGGCAGCCTTTTCCCGGCAGCGGGGACAGACCCCGCGGGGGATCAGCACGCAGTAGGAAAGGGGAACCTTCGAGGACTGCGTCTCGATGACGCCGAGGCCGTGGCAGTCAGGGCATATGCCCCAGCTCTCGGTCTGATGTTCCTGGATATAATCGGTATCGTAGAAAATGCTTTTTCTGCGGGTCCAGAACCCGTCCTTTTCCTCGCCCTCCGTGGGGTGGCTCGGCGGATTCATGTACTGATAGAGAACTTTGGCGCCAAGGCGGCGGATGTACTCGCCGATCTCGGGCGCCTGCCTTGTGGAGGCCGGCGTCCAGTCGGGTTCACGGATGTCGTCCGCAGGCAGTCCCGCGAGAGCGAGGCAGATTCCCAGATTGACATAGGGAAGGGCGCCGCGGATGGAATAGCCGCCCTCGAGCACGGCCACGTCGGGACTGAGGGCTGCGTTCAGGGCAGCGTATCCCTGAGCGGAAAGCTGCTCATTGGCCAGGGGATCCGTGAAATGATTGTCCTGACCCGCGGAGTTAATCACGAAGTCAGGCCTGAAATCGTCAAGGATAGGAAAGACGATATTCCTGAGGACGTAGAGGTAGCCCTCGTCCGAGGTGCCCGGGGGCAGGGGGATATTGACCGTCCTGCCAAGAGCCGCTGGGCCGCCGTTCTCACTGAGGAAGCCCGTGCCGGGATAGAGGGTTCTGCCGTCCTGATGGAAAGAGATAAAAAGGGTGTCCGGATCATTCCAGAAGATATCCTGGCTGCCGTCAGCGTGGTGCACATCCGTATCCACGATGGCGATGCGCAGGGGTCTGCCATCCGGATGCGCGTAATGATCGCGGATCCAGGCGATCATGACGGCCTCATTATTGATGTTGCAGAAGCCGCGGTTGCCGTGCACCACGCGCATGGAGTGATGCCCGGGGGGACGCACGAGGGCGAAAGCCTTCTGCTCCCTGTTCTCGAGGACGAGACGGGCGGCCGTGATGGCGCCGCCCGCGGAAGCCAGATGGGAGTCCGTTGTTACCGCCTGAATGCTGGGCAGGCAGAAATGCACGCGCTCTATGTCGGCGTAGCTGCAGAACTCGGGGCGGTATTCCGTGATGCCCTCGATATCGAAAATTCCTTCTTCCTTGAGCTGGTCGCGCGTGTAGAGCAGACGCTCCTCACGCTCGGGGTGCGTCGGGGAGATGGCCCAGTCGAAAGCCGGGAAAAAGACAACCCCCAGACTGTTCACCGCTTTGGTAAATAACTGCTTATCCATGATTTCTTCATACGTTCCCGGATTTGGCGGAACGGTATAATCAGCACCCGGTCTTATCCTCGAAAATGTCCACGCCGTAACGCACTTCGGACACGATGCGGCTGAAGTGTGCCGCGGTTTCGGCGAAGGCAAGATTTGTCTCCGCCACCACGGCAAAGCGCTCCGCGTCCTCATCGCCTCTGACCATCACCACGCCGCCGGGAATATCCCCGTCGAAGCGGTAGGCCGTGGCGTAAAGAGTATCGGGATCGCCCATGGAACACACGGGGACAAGATCATCCGTCACGCCTTCCCTCAGGTTCTCGGTGAGCGCACTGTCCGCTTCCGCGTCCGCGGGATGAATGCGCAGAACGCCGTCAAAAACAGCCTTATATACTTCCATTGGCTCTCCTCCTCTGGTCACGGGACAGTCGGTCCCGGCATTCCCGGTAGCACTCAAGGCAGCGGGCGAGCACGTCCGCGCGGCAGGCCGTGGAATCGATAATCCGCATCCGCTGCGGTTCGGCCGCGGCGAGTTTCAGGAAGCCTCCGCGCACGGCCGCGTGAAATTTCAGGGTTTCGCTGTCAAAACGGCCTTCGCTCACCTCCGTGCCCTCGGACTGATTGCGGGCCCGGGCCCGGGCCAGGCCCTCCTCCTCAGGCACGTCGAAGACCAGTGTCAGGTCGGGCCTGAGGCCGCCGGTCACGGCGTCGTTGAGAAGGCGGAGCCGGCCGAGATCCATGCCTCTGGCAAAGCCCTGGTAGGCGTAGGTGGAGTCAGCGTAGCGGTCACAGAGCACCACTTTGCCTGCCGCGAGCGCGGGGCGGATAACCTCGGCCACGTGCTGGGCCCTGTCGGCAAGAAAGAGGCAGAGCTCCGCGTCAGGGGTAATCTGGCTGTTGCAGTCGAGAAGCAGGGTGCGCAGGGCCTTTCCGAGGCCTGAGCCGCCGGGTTCCCTGGTCACGAGCACGTCCGCGCCCTCCTGCCCGAGTTCCCGGGCCATGTTCTTCAGGGCCGTGCTCTTGCCGGCCCCTTCCACACCTTCAAACGTCACAAACATTATTTATCCCCGCCGAAATTCAGAAGCGAACACTGCTCAACGCGCGCGTGCCTGTGAGTTTTCTTTCTGCCGCCTTCCCCCGCCGTCTCCCGCGCGGGCTTTTCCGGAACAGGGAACTTCTCTTCCTTTACCTCCCGCGTGTGACATTCAGGCGACATTGCCTGTTCCGTGACAAAATCCTCGGGCAGAGCCTCGTCGAACGGAACCTCCTCCGGCGGGCATTCCACCCAGTCATCGGGGATATCGATTGGCCCGGCCCCCTCATCCGTCACCCCCGCGTCACCGCTGCTTTTCACAGCTGCAGAAGCGGGGGTCACCCTAAAATCCGCGCTTTCCTCACTTCCCCTGGCACCGGGATCATCATTCTGATCCGTGGATTCCGGCTCCGAATCCGTCCCCGGCGTGCGCTCGGGATGATAGAGTCCCGCCTCCAGCCCCCTGACAAAGGCACACTGTCCGGTGGGGATCTCCTTCAGATGTGAATCCATCATATTCATATGTGAATCAAGATAATCGGCCGCGAAAAGAGCAAGAGCCTCCCGGCTCTGCGGCGGTTTGACCGCTCCGTACTCGATATGGCCGTGGTGGCTCAGAATAAGATGGAAAAAATGCTCTCTCAGGGGATCGGGCAGCCCGGCCTTCCGGCAGTAGGGCTCAAGCATAAGCACACCCAGCGTGAGGTGCCCCATGAGATTGCCCTCCGGGGTATACGTTGTCTCGAAAGCAGTGCTCCGCATCTCCCGCATCTTGCCGATGTCGTGGAACAGGGCTCCCGCGAGCAGAATCTGCCTGTCGATATCAGGATAGAGATCCGCTTCGGCCTGACAGGCGCGGAAAACGCCCAGGGTATGCACGGCGAGCCCGCCGGCTCCGGCGTGATGCATGGCGGTGGCTGCGCTGGCGTTCATGAAGAGGGTGGCATTCCCTTCCTCACCAAAGAATCCCTTCACCAGATTTTTCCAGGGAGCGTAGGTGAACTCCCTGTCCGCGAGGGACATGAGTTCCCCGTAGGCACCCCTGCCGTCGTAGGGGGAGGGGGGCAGGAATTCGGAAATATCCATCCCGGCGATCTCCCCGGGCGTGAGCGGCGTCACGCCGCTGATTTTCACCTGCGGCATGCCGTTGAAGAACTCCACTCTCCCCACCACATGGGCGAATATGTCGTTGTCCAGCGATTCCGGGACGAGGCGGCCCCGCGTCATCCAGATCTTCGCGGCCACGCTGCCGGATCTGTCTTTGAGCACGAGGTCCCAGTATGGATTGCTTTTCTTGTCCAGCCTCTTCTGTACGCCGGTAAGAGCGTACACGCCGTCCACGGGCTGTTCCCGCTGGATAAGCGCACTGATGGAGTCACCTCTGTTCACAGCTGCTCCCTGCCGGCCAGCCAGAAAACACCCGGAGAAAGCCGGGCCAACGCCCCCCGCGAGGCCGGCCGGATCGGGAGAGGGGCAGGATATATTTGTGACCCAATTGACCCGCTTTCGCAACGGATGTCAACGCCGGCGCCCTTGAAAAGCTCCATTGAGGGACGTAAACTCCCCCCGTTCCGGTTCCTGACGGAAAAAATGTTCCGGGCATACGGCCCGCATAAGGAGGAAGCGCTCCCCACGGGGCGCCTGAATACGGTATGGATGTATTGCTGACCAACGACGACGGTATACGCGCCGTCGGCCTGAGGGCCCTGTACGACGCTCTTCTGACCCGAGGCCACACGGTACATGTGGTGGCTCCCATGCGCCAGCAGTCGGGCGTCGGGCACTCCCTCACGGTTTTTGAACCCCTGAGGGCCTATCCCTTCAATCAGGACGACTTCCACGGCCTCGGCATCTACGGCACGCCGACGGACTGCGTGAAGCTCGCGCTTTCCATGCTTCTCGAAAAAAAGCCGGACATCGTCATGAGCGGAATCAACGCCGGACCCAACGTGGGTCCCGACATTCTGTACTCGGGAACCGTGGGCGCAGCCACGGAAGCCTGCCACCAGGGCCTTGCCTCCATGGCTTTCTCCAATGACGATGAATCGCAGACAGACATCCAGAGCAAGGCCCGCCACGCCGTGGCCCTTGCGGAAAGCATCGACTGGAGCCGCATCCCGAAGGGCAGGGTCATTAACGTCAATTACCCCAAAGGCCCTCTGTCCAAGAACCGGGGCCTGCGCGTGTGCCGCCAGACAACGGCTGTCTGGAAGAACGATTACCTCGAGCGCAGGGACCCCCGCGGCAGCCGCTACTGGTGGCTCATGGGCGAAATCCCTCCGGAAACCATCAACGCCGGATCAGACAAGGATCTCCTTTCCCGCGGCTTCATCACCGTGACCCCCCTGCGTTTCGATTTCACGGACGAAGACACCATACGGGTTCTGGACGCCCTGCAGCTTCCTGAAAACTGAAACAAAATCTTTCCTAAACTGTTGTTTGAATGCCAAATCTGTTATACATTAGCCGTGACTCCTCCCATGCAGGGAGATGAGCAAACAGGAGGCTCGACATGCCGCTTATTGGACCCAAAGAAATGTTCAAGGCCGCCTATGACGGCCACTACGCCATCGGCGCCTTCAACGTGAACAACATGGAAATCATCCAGGGCATCATGCAGGCTGCCGCGGATGAAAAATCCCCTGTTATTCTTCAGGTTTCCGCCGGTGCCCGTAAATACGCCGGTCAGATTTACATCATGAAGCTCGTCGAGGCCGCTCTCACCGAGTCGCCCGAGGTTCCGGTCTGCGTCCATCTCGACCACGGCCCGTCCTTCGAAATGTGCAAAGACTGCATTGACGGCGGCTTCACTTCCGTCATGATCGACGGCTCAGCCCTGCCCTATGAGGAAAACGTGGCCCTGACCAAGAAGGTCGTCGACTACGCCCATCCGAGAGGCGTGTGGGTTGAGGCCGAACTCGGCAAGCTCGCCGGCATCGAAGAGCACGTGAAGTCCGAAGGGCATCAGTTCACCGACCCGGATCAGGCTGTCGACTTCGTCGAAAAGACCGGATGCGACTCCCTGGCCGTCGCCATCGGCACCAGCCACGGCGCCTACAAGTTTAAGGGCGAAGCCAAACTCGACTTCCCCCGCCTTGAAACCATCTGCGAAAAGCTTCCCAACTATCCTCTCGTCCTCCACGGCGCCTCTTCCGTGCCGCATGAGTTCGTCGAGGAATGCAACAAGTACGGCGGCAACGTAGGCGACGCCCGCGGCGTGCCGGAAGACATGCTGCGCAGGGCCGCCACCATGGGCGTCTGCAAAATCAACGTGGATACCGATATCCGTCTGGCTCTGACCGCGTCCATCCGCAAGTACATGGTCGAGCATCCGGAAGCCTTCGATCCGCGCAAGTACCTCGGACCCGCCCGCGACGCCGTCCGCAACATGGTCGCCCACAAGATTCATGACGTGATGGGCTCCTCCGGCAAGGCCTAGCCCTGCCGGCAGCGTCATTCCGTTTCTTCCCAAAGGCAGGAAGGGCGCCGGCCAGATACCGGCGCCCTTCTCTTTTTCTCTCTCAGCGCAGGTCGAGGTATTTGTGCATCTGTACGGACAGACGCCAGTTGTGCCTCATGCATGTGTCAATACAGAGCTTTGTGGCCTCGCGTCCCTGGCTCACGGGCTGGAGCCAGACCTTTGACGCAGGCAGCGAGGCGAGGCGCTCAGACCAGCGGTCAAGATCTTCCTGTGAGGCCACGGGAAGCTTCACCTCATCGGCCCGCTTCCAGCACGACTCCACCACGGGCGCGGCTTTGGGGGACAGGGTTACCCAGACTCCGTCCGGCACAACAACCGGCTCGGTGCCGCTCGTCTCAACCTGCACGCCTGAGCCCCGCTCAAGGAGAGCTGCGGCAAATCCGGCGATGGGCTGGCGACAGGGTTCCCCGCCGGTGAGCACCACATGGATACCTGGCGTTTTCCCCTTTTCAAGGACGTTCAGGAGCCAGTCCTCGCCGGCCAGGGTATAGCGGGGATCCGCGGCCTTTTTCTCCAGGATCACCGGGCTCTGATCCGGCAGCCTGTCCCTCGGATCGCATTTCTGCGCGTATCCCGTGTCGCACCAGGGACAGCCGACGGAACAGCCCTGCAGCCGGAAAAAGACCGAAGGCGTCCCCGTGAAGGCGCCTTCCCCCTGCAGGGACCAGAAAATCTCATTGACCAGAAGGGCTGCCATCAGTCCGCGCTCCAGCAGGCCTGGCTGCCGTCCGTTTCGTAAACGACCACGCGGCTCACGCGCACTCCCTTCATGCCGGCTCCGGCCATGGCTTTCGGGAAAAGGGTCTGCGCAAGATAGGCGGCCATGTTCTCGGCCGTGGGATTAAAGGGCACCACACGCACGGATCCGTCAGTGAGCAGGGCGGAAAGCTGCCCGGACAGGGGATCGTCGCGGAAGAGCAGGGTGCGGTGATCCCAGGCTTCCTCCAGGGCGCCAAAAAGCACGCGCTTGACCTCCACAAAGTCGACGACCATGCCGAGTTCGTTCATTCTGTCTGCCGTGAGGGTCACCAGGATGCGGTAATTGTGCCCGTGCAGGCGCTCGCAGCGGCCCCCGTATTCGTACAGTCTGTGCGCCGCCGAAATGACGTGCTCGCGCGTAATTTCCATCATAGCTGTTCCTCCAGGAAATGATCACGCGGAAAGGACGCTGCCCGTTTCCGCGCGCTGAGAGCATGCCAAAAGCGGGCAGCTCTCTCAAGGTCTTGCAGGCCGGCATGCCGTTGGCTAAAACTGGGAGTCTTCAGAGGAGAAGAGCCATGCAAAAGTCCGGCGTTCTGCATTTCGATCCCGGCCTGCCCCTTTTCAGGGAACACTTTCCGGGAGCTCCCCGCGTCCCCGGGAGCCTCATCATCGCGGCCCTGGCCGAAGAGGCCGGACGCCTTTTCCCTCGCCTTCTTCCCGCCAGGGCCGGGCGCTTCCGCTTCCGCTTCTTTCTCACGCCGGGGGACTGGCCCTTCAGCATGGATTATGACGAAACCGGATGCCGCGTGTTCTGCCGCGTCGGCTCGGACAGAATCATGGCCGATGGCGTTCTTGCCATGAAGAGGAAGGACGGCTGATGGCTGGCTATCCCTCCCCCGTGCTCATCACGGGCGCAGGCTCGGAGCTGGCCCAGGGACTGCGCGCGCGCCTCGAGGCCCGCGGCGTGTCCTGCTTCATGGCCTGCCGCTCGGAAAAATCCCTTCTCGCCTGCCGCGGAAAGGGACAGGCCGCCGCTCTTCTGACACATCCCGAGGATCTCCCGGAGCTCTGCCGCGAAGCCCTTGGGAGCGGGCCGGAAGGGCTGGCCGACTTCCAGCATTCCCCATTCGAAAGCCTGCTCGCCCAGGCCTCCCCCTCCGCTATCGAAGAATGGGCCGCCGGCGACATCGCCCTCAGGGCCCGCGTCCTGCGGGCGCTTTCCCGCTCCATGCTGGCCCGCCGCAGGGGCCGCTGCCTTTTCATTTCCTCGGCCGCCGCAGATCGCCCCGCGCCGGGACAGGGCTTTTACGCCGCAGCCAAGCTGGCAGGCGAGGCACTCTACCGGAGCCTCGGGCTCGAGCTCGGGCGCCGGGGCGTCACGGCCTGCTCGCTCAGGCTCTCCTGGATAGACACGGGCCGGGGACACCGCTTCCTCGAGGGGCGCGCGGACAAAGCCTCGGAACGCATGCCAACGGGACGTCTCGTCACCGCGGACGAAGCTTTCGACGCCATGCTCTTCCTTCTGAAAACCCCATCATTCAACGCCACCACGGCAGTCCTCGACGGAGGCCTTTCTGCCGCCAAAATACCACTGTAGAAAAAAACATGGACAGGAAAAACATACTTGAAGGCATCATACGCATAGCCGCTGACATTTTCGAATGCCCCGCGTCAACACTCGGGGAAGGCACCAGGCTTTTCACCGATCTCCCCTGCGAATCCATCGATCTGCTCGAAATCGCGGCCCGGATATCCCAGGAGTTTCATATTCAGGTGGACGATGACGCTGTCTTTCTGCGCTCCCTGCGTCCCTACCTCGAGGAAAACAGGGGGCAGGGCGGCACAGCGGATCTCATTCTCAAAAAATACCCGTGGCTCAGCGCCGGCCGTGCCGCCGGCATCGCCTCCGCGCTCGGCGATCCCTCGCCCCTCGTAACCCTCGGCGACGTGGCCTCCTACACGGCCTGGGCCGCCGGTATCCGGGAAAAAGCCTGAGGCTCCCGTGAACCGCTGCGTCATCACGGGGATGGGGCTCGTCTCTTCCCTTGGCTCTGACAGAAAGAGCGCCGCTGAATCCTTCAGGAAAAACAGAACAGCCTTCCGCTCCGTGAAGAACGGCGCCGGACGGCCTGATTTCGACGGGCTGGTCATCTGTCCGGTCCCGGATATGGGAGATGACGCGCCCTTCGCCTTTCTTTCATCCTGGCGCCACAGGCGCTATCTCAGCAGGGGCGCTTTTCTGGACGTCCTCGCAGGCCTCAGGGCCGCGCTCAGCGCCGGCTTTGAAGGACTTCCGGAAGACTGTGTCCTTTCCGGCACAGCGGCACCTTCCCTTGATTTTGAGCGTGAGTCCGGCCTTCCGCCTGCGCCTCCAGAGGAAGACAGGCTCGACGCCCTCTGGCTTCTGCGCTGGCTGCCCAACACGGCAACCACCGTTCTCGCCTCCCTTCTCGGGGCCCGCGGCGCAGGCCTCACGTACGGTTCCGCCTGCGCGTCCGGTCTCATCGCACTCGGGGAAGGCTTTCTGCGCATCAGGCACGGCCTCGCGGAGACGGTTCTCGTGCACGCCGGGGACTCGAGGCTCAGTTCCGGCGCCCTGCTCGGCTACGCCAAGGCCCATACCCTGAGCCATCATCTTTCCCCCGATGCCTCGTCCCTGCCGTTCGACAGGGACCGCCGGGGCTTCGTGCCGGGAGAGGGCGGCGCAGCCTTCGTGCTCGAGGACCGCTCTGCCGCGCAAAAACGGGGCGCGCGTATTCTGGCGGAAATCAAGGGCTACGCGGCGACCCTCGACGGCGGCGCGCTGACCGCGCCGGATCCGAAGGGCATTCAGGCGGAAAAGGCCGTGCGCCGGGCTCTCGCCATGGCGGACCTCACGCCGGGAGACATAGACTTCGTCTCGGCCCATGGCACGGGCACGGGTCTCAACGACGCCATGGAAGCAGGCCTTCTCGCGCGGGTTTTTCCGGGGAAGGACGGCCCGGCGGTCACGGCCTTCAAATCCTGGACCGGCCATCTGGCCTCAGCCTGCGGCGCCGTGGAAACGGCGCTCGCCATCATCTGCGCCCAGGAACGGATAACGCCTCCGGTCCGCGGACTCAGACATCCGCTCACGGACAGCCTGCGCTTCGTCCTGCCGGGAACCGCCCCGGCTCCGGATGTTTTCAAACCGGGAAGCTGCGGTCTTGTGGAAAATTTCGGCTTCGGCGGTCAGAACGCCGCCCTCTGCCTCAGGGTGGAAGCGTGATGGAATTTGAAAAAGCTCTTCCCTCTTCCTTTCTGCTTTTAACGCACATTGCCGCCTGGGATGCGAAGAGCATCACGGCGGAAGCTAATCTGACGGACGCCCCTGCATGGCTTCTCTTCGAGGCCTGCGCACAGGCCTCGGCCATGCACCAGCGGCTCGTTACGGACTTCCGCGACCACGCCTTTCTTCTGAGCGCGGACTCCGTTCCCCTGGACACGCCAGCGGTAAGCGGCACCTGTCACATCGCGTGCCGCCTTGAAGGGTGCTCGGGCCGCGCGGCCATCTATACGGCTGCAGCGGTCTCCTCGGGAAAGGAAATCCTGCGTGCCGGCGGAATCATCATAGGTCATGTCCCCTACGGGGACGCCTTCGGCGGCAGAAGGCTTGCCGCACACTACAGGGAGATCGCACAATGGCTCACACGCTGAAAGAAAGCCTTGAAGCCCGCGTCCGCGAAGCGGAACGCAGGGGGCTCGGACGCAGGGCGCCGGTGATCGACAGAACAGACATGGGCCCGATGGTCATATCTGGCGGGAAGATGTTTATAAACTACATGTCCAATGACTACATCGGCCTCAGCCAGGACATGGACTGGCGCAGGGACGTAGCCGAGTGCTTTGCCGCCTGGCCGCCGTCAGGATCCGCCTCGCGTCTCGCGGGCGGCTTCAATTCCATAACAAAGGACGCCGAACAGGCCTGCGCGGAGTATTTCGGCTACGACGAATGCCTCTTTCTGCCGAGCGGCTACCAGGGAAACCTGGCCCTCGTGACAGGACTTCTCCAGCCCGGTCAGACCGCACTTGTGGATAAGCGCATTCACGCCAGCACGGGTCATGCCCTCATGGCCACGCGGGCTGACATACGGCCCTATGCCCACGCGGACATGGACCGCCTCGGGAGGCGTCTCATGGAACTCCCCGAAGAAGCCGGCGAACCCTGCGTTTTCACGGAATCCCTTTTCAGCATGGACGGCACCGTTGTCCGCCCCGAAGCTTTCGCCGAACTCAAAAAACGCCGCTCCTTCTTCCTCGTGGCTGATGAGGCACACGCTTTCGGCGCCCTCGGGGAAGGGGGTAGGGGCATTTTCTCCGGAGAAAGAGGCGTTGCGGACGCAGCCATCGGCACACTGGGCAAGGCTCTCGGCCTCTTCGGCTCTTTCCTGCTTCTTCCGAAAGGCTTCACGCCGCTTCTGGAATTTCTGTCCTCGCCCATCATGCATTCCACAGCCCTGCCTCCGGCGCACTCGGCCTGCATGCTGAGGCTTCTGAAAAGGCTGCCCGAACTCGAAGAGAACAGGGAAAGGCTCAGAAAAAACGCGGCGTACCTGCGCAGGCGCCTCTCCGAGCTCGGCGTCCCCGCGGAAGGGGACGCACACATCGTCTCCGTCCCAGTAGGGAAAGAAGAGCGCGCGGCTCAGGCCGCAGCCAGCCTCTTCCAGGACGGGATCCTTGTGCTCGCGGCCCGCTTTCCCACCGTGCCCTGGGGCAGGGCGCTTCTGCGCTTCGGCGTCACGTCGCTGCACACAGAGGAGATGCTCGGGGAAACGGCTCTCGCCGTGGCCGAAGCCCTTAAAAACTAACCCCGTCTCTCACGGCGGCACACGCCGGGCAGGGTTGTCAGCGCAAAAAAGACGCAGGCCGTCAGGATGATGGTGGCGCCGCTCGACGTGCCGAGCCAGGGCTGCGCGGACAGAAGAAGCCCGATAACGGCCGAAAGCACGGAGATGAGGATGGACCACCAGAACATGGCCCTCGCCGATCCCGCCAGGTTGCGCGCAGCAGCAGCCGGCACGATGAGCAGCGCTGTCACAAGCAGCACGCCCACGGCCCACACGGAAAAGATAACAATGACGGCCAGCATGGCAGAAAAGAGATACTGCCAGAAAGCGACGCGCACGCCCTGGGCCCTGGCCATCACGGGATTGAGGGCAATGAGGTAGAGTGCGTTATAGCCGGCAATCTGAAAAACGAGCATGACAGGAAACAGGCCCATGAGGAAATAAATTTCCTGGGCGCTGATGGTCAGGATATCGCCAAAAAGAAACTGCTGCATATCCCTGGCCACACCGGGGGAACGGCTGACAACGGCCAGGCCGAAAGCCACCACTGCGGAAAAAACCACGCCGATGGCCACATCTGAGGAAATGCTCGTGCGGCGTTTCAGGGCAACGATGGAAAGCCCCACGAGAACGCCGAAGACGGGCATGGCCAGATGAGGTTCGATGGAAAGAATGAGGCCGAGTCCGGCTCCGGCAAAGGCCGAATGGCCGATGGCATCGGAGTAGAAGGCCATGCGGAAGTTCACGATCTCCACGCCAAGCATGGCGGTCATGGGCGTCAGGAAAAGCAGGGCCAGCAGGGCCTGCTGCATGAAGCGCAGCTGCAGGGAGTCAAAGGGCAGGCAGGAAAAAGCGTTCAGGATCGGATCAATCATGTTTGTTCTCCCCGGCACGCCCACAGGAGCAGGCGACGCGAAACGGTGACCCCTCAGGGTTCAGGCTGCAGCAGGTAGGGACACTTCCCCCGTCCCCGTCCTCCTCGCGGCTGAAGGCGCCGCATTTGGGGCAGAGGTACTGGGGCTGGGAGCACTGGTCCGGGTAAAGGTGAATGGGAATGCCGAAGACTTCCATAAGGTTTCTGGCCGTGAGCACCTTGTGCGGCGCTCCTTCCATACACGTCCCGTCAAAAATGCAGACCACATGGGTGGCGAAATGCGCGGCCATCGGCAGGTTGTGGCTGACCATGACCGTGGTCAGGCCGAGCCTGCGCCTCGCGTCATCGAGAATGTCCCAGAAAAGATGCTCGCCTCTGAGATCCACGCCCGCGGCCGGCTCGTCCAGAAGGAGGAGCTTCGGTCTGCGTATGAGCGCCTGGGCCAGAAGGACCCGGCGCAGCTGCCCTCCCGAAAGATCGCAGATCCTGCGCTCTGCCGCGTCACGCATGTCCACTTCGGCGAGCACATCGCTGACGGCGCGCCGCACGGCCCCTCCGAAACCGAGCCACATGGGGCGGCGGCTCACGGCAAGGGCGAGAAACTCACTCACGGTCACGGGCGTGCTGTCAGCCCGGCGCAGATCCTGGGGAACATAGCCGACGCGGCCGTCAAAGTCTCCCGATTTGCGTATGGTGCCGGTGTAGGGCACCTCTCCGAGGAGGCAGAGCAGGAGCGTCGTCTTGCCCGCGCCGTTCGGGCCCACAAACACGGTGCACCCTCCGGCCGGGATGGACGCTGAAATATCGTCCAGGACGGTGTATCCGCGAAAGCGGACGGAAAGATTTTCTATAGATATGGCCGTATTCTGCATGATATGGGGAACTTCCTGATTCTTTGGATCACGTCTTTTCAGCCGGCACCGTTTTTTTGTCAACTGACCGGCCGGCGCGGGGAAAAGGCAAAAAAACGCTTGATTTCTGCCGATCATATGCAGAGAGTAGCGCCGCTTCCGGGGCACCCGCTCCCGGCGGCAACCCGCACGCAAACACGCCGGAGCCTGACTTGTCCAGATATACAGAGAATATTCATTTTATGGGGCACCACAGACTGGGAACAGCAAGCCTCCTCTCCCGGGCCATACTGACCTTCCTTCTTTTCCTCCCCCTGAGCGCTTCCGCGGAAGGGGAGACGCCTGCGCCGCAGCCCGGGGCTCCTTCCCCTGCGCAGACTGAGGGACAGGCGCCAGGAGAGAGCGCCGGGCAGGACGGGAAGCCGTCCGGAACCCCTGAAAAGGAGCAGCTGCCTCCGGACGCCGGGGAAGCGCAGAAAGACAGCTCCACTGACAGCGCCCCAGACAGGAAAGAAGCGGCTCCGGCTGACGCCCCGGATACCGGGGAGACGGACAAAGCCGGGGCTGACGCAAAGCCGTCCGGTGCAGTCGGCGCACAGAAGGAGGCTTCCGCGGGGCCTGCGAAGGACGGGAAACAGGACAAAGCCGCAAAGGAAAAACCCGACGTCTGCTGGCTTCCCCTGCGTGCCCTCGTCACCTCGCCCTTCGGCGCGGCCCGCGGCAGGAGCGTGGACTCTGACGGGGAGACGCACGTGGACCATTATCATTCGGGAGTTGATCTCCGCGCCCACCTCGGCTGGCCCATCAAAAGCCTGAAAAACGGAACCTGCGTCCAGGCGGGCCCTCGCGGCAGCGCGGGCATCGCAGTGGAAATCCGCCAGGAGGACGGCAAGACGGCCGTCTACTGCCACCTGAGCCGCGCCCTCGTAAAGCCCGGCGAGACTGTGAGCAGGGGGCAGCACGTGGGGCTCGTGGGCTGCACGGGACGGACCACGGGCGCGCACCTGCACCTCACCATGCGCGACGCCGCGGGCAGGCTCATCAATCCCATGAGGGAAGTCTCCGATGCCTCCGAAGTCTTCGATCCCCCGTCCGGAGAAATGGACGGCAGCGTCGGAGGGCAGTCATGCGACGGACAGCGCTTCGCGTCCGCGCTGCCGTACGGGGACAGCAACGCGGCGCCCGGACGCGCCCTGTACCAGGGGCCCAACAAGAGGCTCAGGGGCATGCAGCAGTACCTGCGCATGCGCAAGGCCCTCAAGGGCATCAGCGACTACAAGATCCCGGACATCATCACCTGGCAGAGCATGCAGAAATAGACGACGGGATGTCCACGAGCTCCACGTCGCCTTCCGAGAGTTCCCTGCCGAGGAAGATGCCGCCCGTACGCGCGAAGCGCTGGGCGTTGTCCGTGGCCATAAAGTGCGTTTCCCCGGGCACGCCTGAGGGGTTCTTCAGATTTTTCCCGGTGAGGTACTCCTCCACGCTTTCGGCCGTGACCTCCGCGGAATCCACGAGGCTCACCCCCCTGCCGATGACCCTTGCGAGAGATTTTCTGAGCAGGGGATAATGCGTGCAGCCGAGAACCACGGTGTCCGGCCTGTCCGAGCCCTCAAAAAGCCCGCTCACATAGAGGCGCTCAACCGCCTCGGCGATTTCCCCTTCCACAAGGCCCTCCTCGGCGAGAGGCACGAAGAGCGGACAGGCCCGGCCCACCACGCGGGCGTCGGGCCTGAGACGGAAGATGGCTTCCTGATAGGCGCCGCCCTTGATGGTGGCCTCAGTGGCCAGCACGGCGATGTAACCCGTGCGCGTGGCTCTGACCGCGGCCCTCGCCCCGGGTTCCACAACGCCGAGAACCGGGATGTCGGGAAAATCCTTCCGCAGAGAGGGCAGGGCGCAGCTCGTGGCTGTGTTGCAGGCGATGACGAGCATCTTAACGGCTCCCACACTGACGAGTCTGTGGGCCGCGTTGAGGGTGTAGCGGATGATGGTGTCCCTTCCCTTGGTGCCATAGGGCAGGCGGGCGGTGTCGCCAAGGAAGCGGTAGTTCTCGCAGGACAGGCGTTCCTGGAGCGCCTTGAGGACGGTCAGTCCCCCGACGCCGGAATCGAACAGCCCAATGGGCAGGGAAGCTGTCTCTGTCATACCCTCATTCTCCTTTCCGGCTGATGCCTGAAGCAGCGTACCGGGTTCTGTTAGCGGCGGCTTCCGGAAAAGGCAAGACGGATGGAACAATTCCGCGTGTCTTGTCTTTTTACGGGTTCCGTTTCACAATCATTTTTCCCCCGATGAATTCATCAAACCAACGAACGCGTTCAGGATGCATCTATGCTTACTATTCTTGATTACGGTGCCGGCAACCAGACCAGCGTCCTCAGGGCGCTGAGGCATCTCGGCATTGACGCGGCCATCACTGACAGCCCGGATCGTCTCTCCGCCAGTGAAGGCATCATCTTCCCGGGCGTCGGTTCCGCCGGACAGGCCATGGACGTCCTCACCAGCAAGGGCCTCGACAGCGTCCTCGCCAGGGCCGTGCGGGAAAAGCAGCCCGTGCTCGGCATCTGCCTCGGATGCCAGATCCTTCTCGACAGGAGCGAGGAACACGACACGAAAACCCTTGGCCTCGTGCACGGCGAAACCCTTGCCTTCCCTGCCGGACTCACCCAGGAAGACGGCAGCCCGGCTCCCGTTCCGCACATGGGCTGGAACAGCCTGAACGTGAAGAAGCCGGATGATCCTCTTTTCAGGGGCATCCCCGCAGAGGCCCGTTTTTATTTCGTGCACAGCTATTACGTGAAGCCGGATCCTTCGCTCGTCCTCGCCACGACGGATTACGGCATGGAGTTCTGCTCCGCCTACGGCGGAAACGGGCTCTGGGCCGTGCAGTTCCATCCGGAAAAGAGCGGCCGTTTCGGCCTGGCCATACTCCGGAACTTCTATGACTACTGCAAGGGGGCCCGCGATGCTCGCTAAACGTGTAATTCCCTGCCTCGACGTGCGTGACGGCAAACTGACCAAAGGGATAAAGTTCGCCCATAACGTCGACATCGGCGATCCCGTGGAAAGCGCCAGAAAGTACTACGAGGAAGGAGCCGACGAAATCGTCTTTTACGATATCACCGCCTCGGCCGAGAAGCGCAAAATCTTTATCGATGTGGTTGAACGCGTGGCGTCAACCATCTTCATCCCCTTCTCCGTGGGCGGCGGCATCTCCTCTGTGGACGACATGCACGAGGTGCTCACTGCAGGCGCGGAAAAGATTTCCATCAATTCCGCAGCCGTGCGCAACCCGCACCTCATCAGCGAGGGCGCTGACGCTTTCGGAAGCCAGGCCATCGTGGTGGGCATGGACGTCCTGCAGGTGCCGGCAACCCCCGAAATTCCCTCCGGCTACGAGATCGTCATCAATGGCGGCCGCAGACGCATGGGGCTTGACGCCATAGCCTGGGCAAGGCGCTGCCAGGAACTCGGCGCGGGCGAGCTGTGCGTGAACTCCATAGACGCCGACGGCACCAAGGACGGCTACGAGCTCAATCTCACCCGTCAGATTGTGGAAGCCGTGTCCATCCCGGTCATCGCCTCCGGCGGCGCGGGCAAACCCGAGCACATGCTGGACGCCGTAACCAAAGGGAAAGCGTCCGCCGCGCTCATCGCCTCCATTGTCCACTACGGCCAGTACACCATACGCCAGTGCAAGGAATTCATGGCCAGCCATGGCGTGCCAATGCGCATGACATGGTAACGGCCCAGCGTCCATGCGTCGGCGGGGAAGAAGCCCCCCGGGAAAAACTCAATGCCTTTTTCGCGGAGCATCCCCGCCTGGCCATCGCCTTCTCCGGAGGTCTGGACAGCCGTTTCCTGTGCTTTTCAGCGCTCAGGGCCGGCGCCAGCGTGCTGGCCCTCCACGCGAGGGGCCCGCACATACCGGAGTATGAAACCCGTGAGGCCGTGGACTTCGCGGAAAACCTGCATCTGCCGCTCATCGTCTTCGACACCGATCCCCTGACCCTGCCGGACGCGGCGCACAACACGAAGCGGCGCTGCTACGCCTGCAAGAAGAACCTGCTTTCCCGCATCCGGACACTGCTTGCGGAACGCGGGGAGACGGAGCGCACGCTCTGCGACGGGACGAACCACAGCGATCTCGCGGTCTTCCGCCCCGGCCTCCTGGCCCTTCAGGAGGAAGGCGTGCTCTCCCCTCTGGCTCTCTGCGGCTATGACAAACCCCTCATACGGGAAAAGGCCGTGGAGGAAGGCATGGCTCTGCCCTCCTTCCCTCCGAGGCCCTGTCTTCTCACGCGCTACGCCTACGGCCTCTGCCCCGAAAGGGCCGTGCTCGCCGCCCTCGGCCGCGCAGAGAAAAAGCTCCTCGATCTGAAGAACGGGGAGGGCGGACGCCTCCTCGGGGATTTCCGGCTGCGCCTCACGCCGGATCCTGTGCTTCAGTGCACGCGTTTTCTGCCCGAATGGCGGGAACCCGTCGGCGCAATCCTCCGGGAAGAGGGCTTCAGTCCCTGGACCGTGAAGGTGACAGGCCGCGTGAGCGGCTTCTTCGACACGGACAAATCGCCGGATTCTTCCGGAAAGTCCGGAATGTAGGCGCTCCGGACACTTGCCAGTTCCGGCATATCAGATATATATGTCTCTTTTCCGGGGTGCTCCCCCTATCCGGGTGACACGCCCCGAAATACCCGCCGGTCATTCCGGCGGCAACATCACACTGGAGGAAAGGCCCGCCTTTCCTCTCCCGGGAGTATCAAATGGCTCACAAGAAAGTTGAACGCAAGAAGGAACTTGACCGCCGCCGCCATCGCCGCGAGCAGCGCCTCAAGCAGCGTATCCACGAAGCCAAGGCTGCCAAGGCCTAAGGCATCCGCATTTCGTCCTCCCTGCCACGCCCCTCTCCGGACGCGGCGGGGAGGAAGCGTTTTTCCCGATTCGGAGAGAACTGTCCGCGCGGTGCTTCCGGCGCGAAGCCGTGCTGCCCGCGTTTATATCAGACTTTTCCTATGCCTATTTACGAATATCGCTGTCCTCACTGCAACAAGGTTTTTGAGGAATGGGTGCATCTCTCCGACGCCCAGTCCATGGTACCCTGCCCCGACTGCGGGACGGAATCACCGCGTATCATTTCGGAGACCTCCTTCGTCCTCAGGGGCGGCGGCTGGTACGTAACGGATTACGGCTACCGCAAGGGTATCAAGGACGAGGATTCCAAACCGACAACGGGAAGCACCTCCTCTTCCGCTCCGAAAGAGACAAAGGCCGCCCCCGCGGCAAAGCCTGCTGCCACGGCCGCAGGAAAGTAAATCAGTCAGAAGAGGGCCTCATGGCCCTTTTTTTATACGTAGAGTTTCAAGACGCACGGTCAGGGGATCCTCTCCTGTCCATGGAGGAAAGCAACCATGATTGAACGTTACACCCGGCCCGAAATGGGACAGATCTGGACGCTCGAAAACCGCTACAAGGCATGGCTCAGGGTCGAACTGGCCGTCTGCGAGGCCTGGTGCCAGGAAGGAAAGGTTCCCGCCGGGGCGCTGGCCAATATCAAGGCCAAAGCCGCCATTGACGTGGACCGCATCCTGACCATTGAGGAAACGACCCGCCACGACGTCATCGCCTTTCTGACCTCTCTGGAAGAGAAGATCGGACCTGACGCCCGCTTCATCCACCTCGGCTGCACCTCCTCGGACATCGTTGACACGGCCGGCGCCCTGCTTCTGGTGCAGTCCGGCAGGCTCATCCTCCAGGATCTCGACGCTCTTCTCGAGACCCTCAGATCCATGGCCTTCAAATACAAGGGAGCCCTGTGCATCGGCCGCTCCCACGGCGTGCACGCCGAGCCCACCAGCTTCGGCCTCAAGATGACCGGCTTCTACGCCGAGTTCGTGCGCCACCGCGCCCGCATCGCCGATGCCATCGAAGACATCCGCGTTGGCAAGATTTCCGGCGCCGTGGGCACCTACACCATTGTCTCCCCGTCCATTGAAAAGAAGGCCCTGGACATTCTCGGCCTCAAAGTCGATCCGCACTCCACCCAGATTGTGCAGCGCGACCGTTACGCCCATTTCTTCTCCGCCATCGCCATCATGGCCGGCGGCATCGAGCGCCTGTGCGTCGAGCTCAGGCACCTGCAGCGCACCGAGGTGCTTGAAGTGGAGGAAGGCTTCGCCAAGGGCCAGAAGGGCTCCTCGGCCATGCCCCACAAGAAAAACCCCATTTCCGCCGAGAACCTCTGCGGCCTCTCCCGCGTTATGCGTTCCAATTCCCTGGCCGCTCTTGAGGATCAGGCCCTCTGGCATGAGCGCGATATCAGCCACTCCTCGGTGGAGCGCATCATTATGCCCGATTCCACCATTCTGGCCGACTACGCCCTGAACAGGCTGCGCCGCCTGCTCGCCAACCTCGTGGTTCACGAAGACCGCATGCTCGAGAACATGGACCGCTCCTACGGGCTCTACTTCTCCCAGCGCGTGCTCACCGCTCTCATCGAGGCCAACCATCCCCGCCAGAAATCCTACGAAGCCGTGCAGCGCCTGGCCATGCAGAGCTGGACCGAACGCCGCTCCTTCCCTGAACTCGTGAAAGCCGACAGCCAGATCGTGGGCATTCTCGGGAAAGAGGCGCTCGAAAAGCTCTTCGACCCCATGTTCTATCTGCACCATGAAGATGACATTTACCGCCGTGTCTTCGGCACGGTTTCCGGAGACGCATCCATGAATATCGAATACAAGCGCCGCCTGGCCCGCCTGCTCGTCGCGAAATCCTACAGGGAAGGCGACTTCCTGCTGGCCTCCGGCCGCCACAGCGACTACTACTTTGACTGCCGCGTCACGGCCCTCCATGCCGAAGGCGCCTGGCTCATCGGCAACCTCTTCTTCGAAATGATCAAGGGCATGATCGACGCCGGCACCCCGGTGAAGGGCATCGGCGGTATGACCATGGGCGCCGATCCCCTGGTTTCCGCCACGACGGTCATTTCCCAGGAAAAGGGCCTGCCCCTCAACGGCCTGCTCGTGCGCAAGGAAGCCAAAGGCCACGGCACCAACCAGTTCGTGGAAGGCATGGGCAACTTCGAAAAGGGTGACCCGGTCGTCGTTGTCGAGGACGTGGTGACCACGGGCGGATCGCTCCTCAAGGCCTGCCAGCGCATCGAGGCCGCAGGCCTGAAAATCGTAGGCGTCTGCTCCATCCTCGACCGTGAGGAAGGCGGCAGGGAAAAGCTTAAGGAAGCCGGCTACGAACTGAAGGCCATCTTCACCCGCAGGGAACTCCTCGAACACGCCAAGGACTAACCTGCCCGTCAGAATACTTTTTTCAGGCCTCCTGCCCGTCAGGGCAGGAGGCCTTTTCGTTATGGAAGGTAAACATGCCGGAAATCATTCTCGGGGATCTGGAACTCCACTACACTGAGGCAGGACACGGCAGTCCGCTCCTGCTCCTGCACGGCAGCTTTTCCACCGGCGCCGATGCCTTCGGGGAAATACTGCCTCTTCTTGCCGCGCACTGCCACGTTCTGTGCCCCGACATGCGCGGGCACGGTGCCACGCGCGCAGCCCCCTACGGCTGGACAGTCCCGCAGCTTGCCAGGGATATGCTGGCCTTTCTTGACGCTCTCGGCATCAGCAGGGCCTCCGTAGCCGGACACAGCATGGGAGGAGACGTGGCCATGTACATGGCCGTTCTCAGCCACTGCCGCGTGGAAAAGCTTGTCTCCATCGGCTCTGCCGGAATTCCTGGGCCGTCCGTCTCACGTTTCGTGCAGCGCTTTTCCCCCGAAGCCCACCCGGAAAAGGCTTTTCCGCGTTTCGTGCAGGCCATAAAGGAAAAGCACATGCCCGCCCACGGCGGCGACTGGCGGACTTTCGCGCGCACGACCATAGAAAACTGCTGCCTCTACCCGCAGTTTTCCGAAGATGATTTCCGCAGCCTCGATATGCCTTTTCTTCTCCTCTGCGGATCCCGCGACAGGCTGACACCACCGGAAGACAGGGAAAAGCTTCAGTCCCTGTGCCCCCGTTTCACGCAGCACGCCGTGCCCGGAGCGGGACACGCCCCCCAGTGCGGCGCCACCATGCCGTACACGGCCGGTGTCCTCCTTGACTTTCTGGGAAACGGCCGTCTCGCCGAAAAACATGGCCTTCACGCGGAATAATCAGGCTGCAATACAATTTTGTTACCTATATCTCCGGGAAAGGTGAGCGTTCCACTGCAAAAACGGACCATCCTGCCCTGTCATGAACGTCAGAAAAAATCCGTTGGTTCTTTTTTGTTATCACCTCCGCAAAGCCCCTCGTTTTGATACAAAATTATCTTAATAAAAACAGAGCCCGAACAGACCTCATTTTTTTAAATTTATAACGCTCTGAAATAGCAGGGAAAATATATTTCTGGCACGCTTCTGGCAATTCCTTCTGTAACAACGCCCCGTTCTGACAGCGGGCAATCAGGAGGAAAACCATGAAATTTACCAGAATGCTCTCTGCTCTCTTTATAGCCGCTTCCCTGGTTCTCGGCATGCATTCCGCAGCCAGCGCCGATCAGCTGCAGGATATCAAAGCCCGCGGCACCCTGCGCGTGGCCATCCCCCAGGACTACCCGCCCTTCGGCTTCATGGGCCCCGATAAGCAGCTCAAGGGGTACGACATCGAGATGGCCGGCATCGTGGCAAAGGCGCTCGGCGTGAAATGCGAACTCGTTCCCGTCACCGGCGCCAACCGCATTCCTTTCCTGCTTTCCAACAGAGCCGACATCGTCATTTCCACACTGGGCAAAACCAAGGAACGCCAGAAGGTCATTGACTTCTCCATCGCCTACGCTGCCACGTATTCCGGCGTTTTCGGCCCGGAAAAGATGAACGTCACGAAGCCTGAAGATCTCAAGGGGCATACCATCAGCGTGACCCGGGGCTGCATTGAAGATCAGCTCATTTCCAAGGTTCTGCCCCAGGGCGCCGTGCTCAAGCGCTACGAGGACAACAACACCACAAGCCAGGCCTATCTTTCCGGCCAGACAGACTTCATCTGCACGCTCAACTTCGTGGCCGGCGCGCTTAAGGGACGCATGAAGAACGACCGCGCGCCCGTAAGCAAGTTCAGCCTGCGCAACTCGCCTGACTTCATCGGCCTGCGCCAGAACGAACCGGCACTCAGGGACGCTGTCAACAAAGCCATCACTGCGGCTTTCCAGGACGGCACTCTCGACGCCCTCTCCCAGAAATACCTCGGCAGCCCCGCTCCCAAGGATCTCATCACGCAGGAGCCCGGCGAATAACTTTCCTCCGGTTTCCCCGGCGCGGCCTCCTTCAAGGGAGCCGCGCCGGCGCACAGCCTCTTCAGGGAGCTGACATGCACTACACACTGAATTTCGGAGACCTGCTTCCGTATGCCCAGTTCTTCACCGACGGACTGGCGCTGACGGCCAAAATAGCCCTCATCGTCACCATTTTCGGCACACTTCTCGGCATACTCGGTGCTGTCGTGCGCAACAGTCCGAAGCACGGCGTTCTGTACCACCTCTGGACAGGCTACGTCGAACTTATCCGCAATACGCCCTTTATCATTCAGCTCTTTTTCATCTTCTTCGGACTGCCCCAGCTCGGGCTCCACTTTTCCGCTGATTCCGCCGCGGTTCTGGCCCTGATCATCAATCTTGGCGCCTACAACACGGAAATTGTGCGCGCGGGCCTGGCCGTGACAAGCCCCGGCCAGTGGGAGGCTGCGCGCTGCCTCGGCCTCACCAGGAGGCAGACCTACATCCACGTTGTCCTGCCTCCGGCCATCCGCAAGATTTACCCGGCCCTCGTGGGTCAGTGCGTCCTGGTCATGCTGGGCTCGGCCGTCATCTCCCAGATTTCCTGCGAGGATCTCACCTACGCGGCGAGCTACGTACAGTCGGTCACCTTCCGCTCCTTCGAGTGCTACATCGTCTCGACCGTACTCTACCTGCTTCTGGCTCTCTTCATGAAGCATGTCCTGCTCGCTCTCTCCAGGCTCTGGTTCAGGGGAGACATCTAATGGACGAATTCACAAACTGGGACATCATCAGCAGCCTGCTCCTCGCCATGCGCTGGACTGTCCTGCTCTCCCTCATCGCCTTCGCGGGCGGAACGCTCATCACCATTGTCCTGCTCCTGCTCCGCCTCACCTGCGGGAAAACAGTCAACCTTCTCGTTTCCGCGCACGTGAATCTTTTCCAGGGCACGCCGCTCCTCATGCAGCTCTTCCTCGTCTTCTTCACTTTCCCGCTTCTGGGTGTCGAGGTAAGTCCCTGGACCGCAGCCGGCGTCTGCCTGACCCTCTACGCTTCAGCCTATCTCATCGATATCTGGTACAGCGCCGTACAGTCCCTGCCCAAAGGCCAGTGGGAAGCCTGCCGCGTTCTCGGCCTGAGCTTCACCCAGACACTGGTGCACGTCATCGCTCCACAGACCATCCGCATCGCCACGCCGCCCACTGTGGGTTTCTGCGTCCAGCTTATCAAGGGCACGGCCCTGACTTCCATCATCGGATTCGAGGAAATGACCAAGGCCGCCACCATGCTCACCAACGCCACCTTTCAGCCCTTCAAAATCTACGGTCTTGTGGCTCTCGGCTATTTTCTCCTCTGCTACCCGCTCTCCGTCTATGCGCGCCGTCTCGAAAGGACCATGCAATGAGTATCAACAGAAATGAAACCATCCTGGGCATAACCGGCCTGCAGAAGTATTACGGCAAAAACCACGTCCTCAAGGGCATTGATCTGAACATCCACAGGGGCGAGGTCGTGGCCATCATCGGGCAGTCCGGATCAGGCAAGTCAACACTCCTGCGCTGCATGAACGGCCTCGAGGAGTACCAGGAAGGACAGATTATCTACAACGGTGAACTGACCATCACCTCGGATCCCGCCGATGCCCAGGAAATCAGCCGCAGCATCGGCATGATTTTTCAGCAGTTCAATCTCTTTCCCCACCTCACAGCCATACAGAACGTCATGCTGGCCCCCCAGCTCGTGCTCGGTCTCAGCATTATGGAAAGTCACATTCTGGCTGAGCAGATGCTCGTCAAGGTCGGGCTCGGGGACCGCTGCGACTTCTATCCCTCGGGCCTTTCCGGCGGACAGCAGCAGCGCGTGGCCATAGCCAGGGCCCTGGCCATGTATCCCAAGGTCCTGCTCTGTGACGAAATCACCTCAGCCCTCGATCCCGAACTCGTCGGTGAAGTTCTCAAAGTCATCGCCGAGCTGGCAGAAGAAGGACTTACCATCGTGCTGGTCACCCATGAAATGGCCTTCGCCCGCGACGTGGCCGACAGGGTCGTGTTCATGTACCAGGGCAAAATCCACGAGGAAGGGCCTGCCAAAGAAATTTTCGCTCATCCCAAAACCCCGGAGCTCACGCAGTTCATCTCCCGCGTGCGTTCCGGCCTCTAACCCTGACGCGCAGAGGCGCGCCGGACATCACGAAAGAAGGCAGAATCATGTTCGATATCAGCAGATACGATCAGATCAACCCCCCGGCCAGGCTTCTCATGGGTCCGGGCCCCATCAACGCCGACCCGAGAGTTCTCAGAGCCATGAGCGCCCAGCTCGTGGGACAGTACGACCCTGTCATGACCGGGTACATGAACGAAACCATGGCCCTCTACAGGGAAGTTTTCCAGACGAAGAACGAACAGACCTTCCTCGTGGACGGCACGTCACGCGCCGGTATCGAATCCGTCCTCGTCTCGGCCATACGGCCCGGGGATCCCGTTCTCGTCACAGTGGCCGGCCGCTTCGGCCTGCTCCTCTGCGAAATCGCCCGCCGCTGCGGAGCCGAACTTCACGTCATCGAAAAGCCATGGGGGGAAGTTTTCACGCCTGAAGAAGTGGAGGAAGCCATCAGGAAAATCCGGCCGCGCATGCTCCTCACCGTGCACGGCGATACGTCCACCACCATTGCCCAGCCGCTTGAAGGCCTGGGCGAAATCTGCCACCGCTACGGCGTGCTTTTCTACACGGATGCCACGGCCACCCTTGGCGGAAACACACTGAAAACCGACGACTGGGGCCTCGATGCCGTGACAGCCGGCCTTCAGAAATGCATGGCCGGATCGGCCGGCACCTCGCCCGTGACCCTGAGCCCTGCCTTCGTGGACGCCTGCCGCAGACGCCAGCATGTGGAGGAAGGCGTACGCGACGCCCATCATGTCACCGGTCCGGATCCCGTCATCGGTTCCAACTATTTCGACATCTGCATGCTCATGGATTACTGGGGACCCGAACGCCTCAACCACCACACCGAGGCGACCACAGCCCTTTACGGCGCACGCGAATGCGCCCGCATACTCTGCCAGGAAGGCGTTGACAGAGCCGTTGCCAGACACAGGCTGAACGGCGACGCCATGCTGGCCGGCATCACGGCCATGGGGCTCAAGCCCTTTGGCGACATCCGCCACAAGATGAACAACGTCCTCGGCGTCATCATTCCGGAAGGCATTGACGGAGAAAAGGTGCGCGCCATGCTGCTGGCCGATTTCGGCATCGAAATCGGATCATCCTTCGGCCCCCTCAAAGGCCGCATCTGGCGCATCGGCACCATGGGCTACAACGCGCGCAGGGACTGCGTGCTGCTCACCCTGGCGGCCCTCGAAGCTGTCCTGACCCGCCTCGGCATGAAGCTCCCCCATGGCGCCGCCCTCAGCGCCGCCTGGGACTGGTACGACAGCCACGAACAGACTCCCCGCCCGTAAAAAACAGACGATCCCCGGCTGGGGAGGCGATTATGTCAGTACAGTACATTCTCAAAGGAACACCCGACCGCATCATGGCCCGCCTGAAGGAACTCTCGCTGGTCACGGACGTGCCGGGTCAGATAACCCGCACTTTCGTTTCTCCTGCCTCCATGAAAGCCGCGGCGCTTGTGGGCAGCTGGATGAAGGAAGCCGGCATGAGCACCTTCATCGATGCAGCCGGCAGCGTCCGCGGACGCCTTGAGGGCACGCGTCCCGATCTCCCGGCCGTCATGCTGGGCTCGCACCTCGACACCGTGATTAACGCCGGTGCCTATGACGGCACGCTGGGCGTGCTCTCGGCCATAGAGGCAGTGGACCGCCTGGTGAAGGCCGGAAAGCGCCCGGAGCATTCTGTGGAAATAGCAGGTTTTTCGGACGAAGAGGGCACGCGCTTCGGCGTGACCTATCTCGGCAGCGCGGCCATGGCAGGCAGGTGGGATCCCGCCTGGTTTGACGCTGTGGACAGAGAAGGAATCACCCTCAGGGACGCCATGCTGGACGCCGGGCTCAGCCCGGAAAAAATCAGTGAGGACAGGATCCCGGAAGAGGGGCTCTGCGCCTATTACGAGCTCCACATAGAGCAGGGGCCCGTCCTCGAAAAGAAGGACCGCTCCCTCGCCTGTGTGACCTGCATCAGCCACTGCCGCCGCTTTGACATTACCGTCACCGGCGAGACGGGACACGCCGGCACGGTGCCCGTCTCCTGGCGTCACGATGCCATGCTGGGAGCCTGCGCCGTCATCGGCGCCATAGAAAAGATATCCCGGAAGTACGGAGACTCCCTCTTCTGCACGGTGGGCACCATCGCCTGCGTGCCCAACATGACGAATTCCATCGCGCAGCGGGTCAATTTTCACCTCGACATACGATCCCAGGATCCGGAACAGGTGGAAAGCGCCCTCGCCGAAATGCGCCGGGAAGCGGAAGCCATATGCCAGGAGCGCGGCCTCGGCATCTCTTCGAGGCAGTTCTTCGAAACCAGACTGACGCCATGCAGCACGGATCCCGTCTCCCGCGTCAGGGAGGCCATCGCCGCCGTACAGCCCGACGTCCCCGAACTGCCGAGCGGCGCGGGCCAGGATGCAGCGGAAATGGCCTTTGTCTGGCCTGTGGCCATGATTTTCCTGCGCAGCAGGGGAGCTGTCTCTCACTGCCCAGAGGAAAACGTCTGGCCGGATGATGTGGAAAACGGCATCCGCTGCCTTACCGGCATACTCTCAACCTACTGATTTTCCCTCTCCATCTCGCAAAGGCTCCGTCTTCTCCCGGAAAGAGAAGGCGGGGCCTTTGCAGATGTGCTGACCGGAAATATCAGAAAAGGCGCACGTGTTCCCGGAGGAGATCCGCCCCTGCCCAAAACGAAGAAGAGGACCGGGCGGAACGGCCCATCCGCGCACGGACCGGAAAGAGCTACTTTCTGAAGAACACGCCGGGCGCAAGGCCTTTTCTCAGCACGGCGTCGTGAAAACGCGAAGCCATGGCGGCAGTCTTCTTTTCGGCGAACGGGGGGCCGATAAAGGTCACGCCGAAGGGCAGGGCGTCCTCCGTTCCGGGCATAACCGGAAGATCTGAGGGAACGGCCACTGCGCAGAGCCCCAGAATATTCACGAAGTTCGTGTAGGTGCCCATGGTCACATTGGTGTGGAAGGGATCTCCAAGCACGGCATCGATGGTGTAGGTCGTGGGCGAGGAAGGAACGAGCAGGGCGTCCATCTGGCTGAAATCCCGGCGCACGGTCTTTCTGATCTCCCTCGTCCGCGCGAAGGCCCTGAACGTCTCGGCCGCGGTCCAGTGCCCGGCGTCGCAGATGATACCGGCCACTGTCGGATCGCATTCCTCACGGTGCGCGCTCACGAAATCCCCGAGAACAGACGTGCGCTCTGCCATGTAGGGGCCAAAATACAGCATGGAAGCCGCTTCTTCATACGGGGCAAAATCCACGGAGCGCACCTTCCACCCCATAGCGGCGAGCCGTGCGACGGCTTTGCGGAACGCGTCTTCCCAGGCCGTATTGCCAAAAAATTCCAGTCTGTCCGGGATGCCCACGGTAAGGGGTCTGCCGGAGAATGCCGGTGCAGGCCCCGGAGTCCGGCTCCAGATATCGTCCTCATCCACCCCGGCCACGCTTCTGAAAACACGGAGGCAGTCCCCGCAGCTGAGGGCCAGAACAGCAACACAGTCAAGCGAGGAACAGGCGGGAACGATACCCCGGATGGAGACGAGTCCGGGCGTGGGCTTGAGACAGACAATATTGTTGAGCGCGGCCGGAATTCTGCCCGATCCGGCAGTATCCGTGCCGAGCGCGAAGGACACATACCCCCGGGCCACCGCATGCGCCGAACCGGAACTCGATCCGCCGCTAATGTACCTGGAATTGATGGCGTTGGGACAGGGACCGTAGGGTGAACGCGTGCCCACGAGCCCCGTGGCAAACTGATCCATGTTCGTTTTGCCCATGAGAACGGCGCCGGCATCGAGAAGCTTCTGCACCGCGAAGGCCGTGCTGCGGGCTGTATAGGCATAAGCGGGGCAGGCTGCCGTGGTTTCAAGCCCTTTCACGTCCATATTGTCCTTGACGGCAAAGGGAATGCCGAAAAGGGGAAAACGGCGCATCAGCTTCTGGCGGGGGAGATCCTTTGCCAGAGCCCTGAGGAAGGAGGCCCTTTCCGCAACGGCATCGGTGTCAGTCAGGTGTATCCACACCCCTTTCGCGGAACTTCTGCGGATATGGCGGGAGAGGGAGGTGAGCCCGTCCACGGGATCCCCTCCTTCCGCGTACCACGCGCTGACACGGGGGATGGCAGGTTCAGACGGAAAACAGGACATGGTTTCTCCTCCTCTGGAAGCGGACTCCGGGTAGTACTGTCCTGACTTCACGAGCAAAAGACATGCCGACCGGGATAGATGTTTCCCCTTGAAAACACGGCTGATTTTTTATTTTTCCGCGTCATTTTGGCACAAAAAAAGCCTGATATGACAAATCCGGGCCGTATTTGTCCCGCTGCCGGCTTCTCCCGCCTGGCCGGACCGGGGAAAAACTCAATCAATACTTTAAAAATATCTGCGCACTCCAGGCTCTGATACGCTTTTGCCAGTCCTTTCCATGTATATATCTTAATATCTTAATATAATTTTGCGCTGTTTTGCGCTGTTTACGCACGCTGCCAGGCCGGGAGATGCCCAGCCTGGCACAAAATAAGCCTGAGACAGGAAAAGAACGCGGCCTCAGAGAGAGTGGCGCCTCTCCCAGACATGATGGGTCAGCAGGAGCCCTGAAAAGGCGCCGGCAGCGATATGGGCACTGATCCTGCCTGCTGCACCGAACAGACCGCAGGCAAGGCAGGAAAGCAGGAGCACGCGCAGCTCGATTCTGCGCGCACCGATGCCGTGCCGCACGCACTCAGACCGTTCCTCTGATTCCTCTGCAGCCGGCACGGCAGCCCTGAGGGCACGGCGTATGGCCTCAGGATCAGCATCGGGTTTCAGCTCGAGGAGCACGGAACTGTACCCCTGGCTCACGCCGGCGACACCATCCAGAAGGGCCAGTGAATCAGCCGTATTCTGCCTGACCGCGGCATCAGCAAGAACCGGATGACGCAGGCGGGCCCTTCCCCTGAACACTCGCAGACAATATGCAGACATGGCTCCTCCCCGGCCGTACCGGCGGCAGACACTGCTGCGGGCGGCCACGAAAAAAAATAGTTTGAAGAAACGTTTTTTTGAATTTGAAACTCATTTTCTATTACTTGACATATTTCGGCAGACGTCGCAAGTTGACGGAGCACGGAATTTTTCCAAAGGCGTCAGGCCTTTGAAAGGAGAAGAACTATGAATAACGGACTTAAGTACGCCCTGATTTTCCTCGGCGGCGCCCTTTTCGGCGGTCTGGCCCAGGCTGCCCTCCGCCGCAGCAACATTAACCTCAAGCCCATGGCTGCCGACCTTCTGAGCCGCGGCATGGACGTCAAGGACGCTGTGAAGAGCAAGGTCGAAGCCGTCAAGGAAGACTTCGAGGATCTCGCTGCCGAAGCCCGCCAGGCCTCGGATCAGCGCAAGGAAGCCAAGAAGGCCCAGGCCTAAATTCCCTGTATCATCCCCATCCCCCCGCGGGCGGCGCCTCTGCCGTCCGCGGGGCCCTCATTCTGAATTTTTTCCCGGTCCGGAGCACCATGTCTTTCTATATTATCCATGAAATCAAGAGGCTTTCTGCCGTCGGTCTCGGCAGAATCCGCATCCGCGCTGATCGCCCGCTTTCCCTGAAGACCGCTTCGCTGCTTAGCGCGAATCTCGCCAGCCTCCCAGGCATCAGGGGCGTCCATGTCACGCCCTGTCTGGGCTCAGTTCTTTTCTTCTACGCTGATCAGGACAGCCGGGAGAGCGCTCTACAGCTTCTGATAACCGTGGACGAGGGCAGAGGCACCCAGGAAGACAGCAATCTGCCAGTGGAAGAACCACCGGAAGATGGGCTCATGCAGCTTGTCCGGTACTTCATTATCAGGCCTCTCCTGCCTCCGTTCTTCAGAATGATAAGCTGTGTGTGCTCCGCAATCCCTTTTCTGGTGAAAGGACTTTCCGCCCTCCTGCACGGCAGGCTTAGCGTGGAGGTCCTCGACGCATCGGCAATTCTGGCTTCTCTGTGTATGCGGGACTTCCGTACAGTCATGATGCTCACGCTCCTGCTTGGACTCGGCGATACGCTCGCGTACTGGACCAGGCGGCATTCCATGGAAAGCCTTACTGAGAGCCTTGCCCTCAATGTGGAAAATGTCTGGAAGCTCCAGGACGACGGAACTGAAATCAGCGTGCCCCTCAGCCAGATTTCCGAAGGCGACCTCGTCGTCGTGCGCGACGGCGGCGCCATCCCCGTGGACGGCATCGTGGAAGACGGCGTCGCCATGGTCAACCAGTCGTCCATGACCGGCGAACCCCTTGCCGTGCAGCGTTCAAAGGGGTCCTCCGTCTTCGCGAGCACTGTCGTTGAGGAAGGCAGGATTGTCGTCCGCGTCAGCAGCGTGGGTGACAAGACGCGTATCCGGCAGGTCGTCAGCTTCATCGAGGAGTCCGAACAGCTCAAAGCCAGCATCCAGGGAAAAACAGAACGCCTGGCCGATATGGCCGTCCCCTTCACGTTCGCCCTCGCCGGCATTGTTTTCCTCATCACCCGCAATCTGCGCAGGGCAGCATCCGTACTCCTTGTTGACTACTCCTGCGCGCTGAAGCTTGCCACGCCGCTCGCCGTTCTGTCTTCCATGCGCGAAGGCGCGGCTCACGGCGTTGTCATCAAGGGCGGCAGATATCTGGAAGCCCTCAACGAAGCCGACACGCTCGTCTTCGACAAGACAGGCACGCTCACAAACGCCACACCGCAGGTTGTCGATGTCATCGCCGCAGAGGGACACGATCCCAGGGATGTCCTCAAGGTCATGGCCTGCCTTGAGGAGCACTTTCCGCATCCCGTTGCCCGCTCTGTCGTGCGCAAGGCGCAGCAGGAAAACATCAGGCACGAGGAAGAACACGACGAGGTCGAGTACATCGTGGCCCACGGCGTGGCCTCCACGCTCCACGGGAAAAAGCTGCGCGTGGGCAGCCGCCACTACATTGAAAACGATGAAGGGATCGACGTCTCGCCTCTTGAGAAAGAAATCGTCAGACAGACCTCTCTCGGCCGTTCCCTCCTGTATCTCGCAGAGGATGGCAAAATCGCAGGCATGCTGGCCATTGAGGATCCTCTCCGCCCCGAAGCCGTGGAAGTCATCCAGGAACTCCGCGGCGAAGGTTTCAAACGCATTCTCATGCTTACCGGCGACGACACGCGCACGGCACGGGCCATAGCAAAGCGGGCCGGCATTACCGAATTCCGTGCCCAGATTCTTCCCGCAGACAAGGCGCAGATCGTCAAGGAACTCTCGGACAGCGGCTGCAGAGTGCTTATGGTGGGGGACGGCATCAACGATGCCCCGGCTCTCTCCGCCTCGCACGTAGGCGTGGCCATGGTGGACGGCACGGATCTCGCGCAGGAAGTCGCCAACGTCCTGCTCACGAGGCCGGATCTTCACGGCATTGTCACAGCCCGCAGACTCGCCCGTGCTACTCTGAACCGCATCCACAGAAACTTCGCCATCACCCTCGTCGCGAACAGTCTCTTCATCGCCGGCGGCCTGTTCATGATTCTGCAGCCTGGCCTTTCCGCGCTGCTGCACAATCTGACAACCCTCGGCGTGTCCCTCTACGCAATGCGGCCCTATCTTCCTGCGGAACAGAATGAAACGCTGGATACGGCCGCAGCAGAGGCGGAGGCGTAACCGTGAACAATCTGCGTCTGCTCAGGTATGTCCGCAGCTTCCTGGACGGAAGGGTGCGTATACGCCATCCCGCACTGCAGGACAGGGAGGTCGTGGAAGTCGTCCGGAAGCATCTCTCCGCTGTCAGAGGCGTCCGGTCCCTGCAGTTCAACCCGGACAGCGGTTCCGTGCTGATTCTCTATGACAGCGCGGAGCTGCCCAGAGAGAGGCTCATTGCCGTGGGGACAGCCTGGGCTGTGTTTCTCGATGATGTGTATGCCGGGAAAAAGCCGGAAGTGCCAGGATGCTGAATTCTGCCGTGTTCCGTTGCGACGTCACGGCGCTGATATCTCCGGACAGGAGGTAGAATAAGGAAATGGATGATAAAAAAGCAGAAATCACCTGCTGCAATTTTACCCAGACGTGCAGCAGCCCCGGAGCGCGGGAGTTACATGAATGCCGTTACGGCAGCAGTCTGATTCAGTTTCTGCTCGACTACATGCATATCCGCAATGCCCTCACGCCCGAACTTGACAGGTCAGGTATCGACAAGGTCGACCGCGAAGTCATCAGGTTCTTTTTTGAGAAGGTCAGGAAGGAAGCCGGTCTCCTCTCCGGCAGCGACAGGGATATGGCAGAACTGCAGGGAAATCCTCTCATCCGTGAAATCCTTCTCGAACAGGAGGACATAGAACAGGATTCCGCCACCCACTCCCACACCAGCGGCAGCTTTTATACCGTTCTCGCCAAACTGTGGATGGACTACCTCGGTGCCGCAGTGGACGAGCATGGCAGCATCAACAAATGTGAAAGGCGGCATTTCTATTCCCTTTCCTGCCTCTCCCGGCTCGCCCGCTGTGCGGCAGACAAATATCTCTCCTGATCACTGCCTCCAAAGCAAAAGACACATTGAAAAACGCCATCCCCCGGATCCGGGAGATGGCGTTTTTCATCCTGTAACATAAAAATACCCGATTCATTCAATCTGTCCCCATAAATGCTCCGGACCGGTTTTGCAGACATTCTGTGAATTCTCGGGCTGCTGTACATGCTTACCGGCACACCATATAAGAGACAAAGAACACAGATGCTGATATCGTTATTTGCAACGGCCTGTCCTTTCGTGCCGGTATCCGTGAAATAAAAAACTGTTTCCGGATTTCAGCAATGTATCCCATTATATTTTATGGAAAAACGTATTACTTTAGACACATAAAACTATCTATATTTTATAGTTTTTCATATTATTTAAAATATATTCTTTTATCATCATTTATAAAATTAATATTAACAATATTAAAATTTATTTCTGTTAAAATAACTATAATAATTTAATGAAAAACACTTCATCAACAAAAACAGAGCTCCGAGTAAAATCACCGCTTGTCTCTGTTATAATTCCTGTCTTCAACGTTGAAGAATATCTTGAAGAATGCATCAACAGTATTCTCCGGCAAACACTGACTGATATTGAAATCATATGTATCAATGATGGATCAACAGATTCTTCCCCTGATATTCTGAAAAAATATGCGGAACAGGACAGGAGAATCACTGTTTATTCACAGGACAATTGCGGCCTGAGTGCCGCAAGAAATCTTGGAATGCGTGCCGCCAGAGGCAGATATACCTATTTTATCGATTCCGACGACTGGCTTGAAAGGGACGCGCTCAGGGATTTGTATACCAGGGCTGAGAAAGATCAGCTGGATCTGCTGCTTTTTGACGCTGACGCCTTCGCTGATGATCCGTCGCTCAATACAGCAGTAGAAATGCGAAAGGGCTATTACATCAGGAATAAATGTTACGATAAAATATACAAAGGTGCTAATATCTTAAATGAAATTTTTAAGAACAATGATTTTTGTGCATGTGTTTACTTAATGTTAGCGAGGACTGATTTTTACAGAGAAAACAACATAAAATTCATTGAAAAAATATTTCACGAAGATGAGCCTTTCACATTCCAGGCTATCGTTTCAGCAGAAAGGGTAGCGCATATAAATAAACGGTATTATAAGAGAAGATTCCGTCAGAATTCAATTATGACAATAAAGAAGACATTCGCACATGCATATGGATGTTTTAAATCGTATCTGTTTATAACAGATTTCGCAAAAACAAACAAAAATATTGAATATAAATCTATTACCGGAAAAGCTCTATCTCTATTAAATTCCTCCATTTTTATTTATGGTCAGTTGGATCCGTCCGAAAGAGAGACGTATCTGAAACTCGATTATTATGAACGGATACTGTTCCGCGCTTTGGTGGTGGAAGCTTTCAACCAGAAAAACGCGGCAATCAGTGAAAGAGACACAGCCTTTGCCGAAAAGAAAACGGCCATCACCGAAAAGGATATTGCCATCACTGAAAAGAACAGGGCTGCTGCGAAAAGAGACATGGCTGTCAGAGAACGGGACAGAGCCGTTACTGAACGGGACGGCCTGAGGGATCAGATGACCTGTCTCGTGAACTCAGTATCGTTCCGCGCCGGGCGCATCATCACGCTCATCCCCAGAACAGTCCGTGACGCCCTGAAACGGCTGCGGAAAAGCTTCCGCTGACATCACGTATACCCAGCCTGCACCTTCCGTGTCCCGGTATCCGCGGCTTCTTTCCCGATATCAGTCCCTGAAAAAGCGTCACACAGCCTGCCGCCCGTCACTTCATGTTTCAGACGTCCGATCCGGACTGCGCCCTGTCCGGCAGTGCCTGCGGCGCAGGACTTCCGTTCCGTCCCTGCTGTCTGAAAAACGCAGGCCCGTCTGGAGGAAGACTACACTCTTTACCGCCTGCCGCCACGCCCGGGCGTTTCCCGGGCTTTCTTCTGCCGGGCATAAAAAAGGCCGTCCATTCAGCGCATTGCAGACTGAGATGGATGGCCGGATATGTGAAGAAATCAGTATGGCGGAGGGAAAGGGATTCGAACCCCTGGTGGGCTCACGCCCACAACGGTTTTCAAGACCGCCGCATTCGACCGCTCTGCCATCCCTCCGGAAAACAGCGCAGAAAGCCCTGTCTTTTTCAAATGTAATTTACCCGGGGGCCCGCTGTCAACCGGAGCGGCCCTCCGCCGCCCCGCACGGGATCGGCAGGCGCACCGGACACCTTTCACGCAGAGAGGCGGCTCCGGAACAGATCCGGAACCGCCTCATATTCTTTTTACAGACGGAGTAGGCTATTTTTCCGTGCCGCTCCTGACCTCATCCATATTGATGACCCTCAGCTCGCCCTTGGTTTCGCCAACGAGCCTGCGGAAGGTCTGCCTCCTGTCCTCACCGTCAATGAGACCGGCCAGGAATTCGGCGATATGGACCACGTGGTTCTTGCGCTTCATGTTGAGGAAGCAGCGGGCCACGCCAATCTTGCAGGAGGGGCATCCGACAAGGACAATATCCTTGTAGTTGTCGCCCATGGCCCTGGCCAGGTTTTCCTGCTTGCGGCTTCTCAGGATATTGTAGATCTCAGGAGACGTGACGGAGCCCATGCCGGACTCGCCGCAGCAGCCTGTGTTCAGCTCGAGCGTGGCGCCACTGTATTCGCCAACGGCCTTAATGACCATCTGGTGTCCTTTGACGCGGTGCACGCCGGACCAGGGGCAGTGGCAGGAACCGTGATAGAGGAGCCTCGTGCCGGCGGGCAGGGGAGCCGCCTCGCCCGGCTGGCGGGCAGCCTGGAGCAGGGGCAGGGTCAGCTGGGCCACATCCTGGATGTCCAGGTCAGGGAACTGCTCGGTGAGGCCGTAGCGCTCGATACTGTCCATGCAGGTGGGGCAGCTCGTCACGATGTGGTGGCATTCGTAGCCTTCCTGCGCGAAGCTGCGGAGCATGGAAGCGAGGTACTGCCTGTTTTTGGCCAGGTTGTCGTCGTACTCGGTGTCCATGCCTGCGGCCAGAAGAGGATAGCCGCAGCACAGATGCCTCGGGGGCACAGCCACGGCAAAGCCGGCCTTGAGCAGCAGCATGATGGAGGAGAGGCCGATGCGGTCATAGAAGAGACCGCCGCCGCATCCGGGGAAGTACAGCACGAGCGGCATGCCCTTCCTGAACTCGGCAGGGGCGAAGATATTGCCCCTGTGGATGCGCAGATGCTCGTAAATGTTCTTGTAGCCCATCTTGGGGCCCGGGCCCGAGAACATGGGGCTCTGCATGCGCTTCTTCCAGATGGAAGGCACAAAGCCGAGAATATTGTTCTGGACCTTCTGGCCTATGGAGGCGAGCTTGGCCATTTTGGGCACGCGCTGGGGCACATCCTTCACCACCCAGTCGAGGACCTTTTCCTTGAGCGGATGACCGCCGGCGCCTTCGTGATCGAGCATGGCGCGCAGCTGGAGGGCCACCTCGCCGGACGGGATCTTCATGGGGCACTGAGCCATGCAGCGGCCGCAGGCCGTGCAGTGTTCCACCTGCCTGCGCAGCTCGCGGAGCAGAGCCTCGTCGACGCTGCCCTTGTTTATCTGCGAGTAGTAAATGGCCTCCACAAGCATGCCGTAGGCCATGTTTTTGTTGCGCGGATGGAACTGGAGGGAGCGCCTCGCGATGGTCATGGGGCAGACGCTCTTGCACTTGCCGCAGCGGGTGCAGGTCTGCACGGAGGTCAGGATGCCGATGAGCTTGTCCTTGTCGGGAAGGCCGCTCTCGCTGAGATCCTGAATGAGCCTGTTGAAGGAGAAAGTGTAGGGGCGGACCGGAAGCTCATGCTGGATGAGCTTGGCGGGGTTCATGACCTCTCTCGGATCCACGCGCTCCTTGAAGGCCTTCATGTCGGCCATGCGCTCGTTGCTGAGGAAGCGGATCTTGGTGATGCCGATGCCGTGCTCGCCGGAAACGGCGCCGCCCATCTCCTGGCACTGGGCCATCACGCGGCTGGCGACTTCCTCACAGTGGCGGAGCATATCCGCGTCATTGGAGTTGACGGGGATGTTGACGTGGCAGTTGCCGTCGCCCGCGTGCATATGGCTCGCCACGATGAGGCGCGAGGCCTCCATGTGGGCCTCGATTTTCTCGATGGATTTGGCGAGATGGGGATACTTTTCCCTGAGCGAGGCCAGAAAAGCGACACAGCGGGCATGCATCTCGTCGTCAGAGACTTCCTCGCTCTGAAGGCCGCCTACGGAAGCCTTGGAGACATAGGAGAATTCTTTGTTGAATTCCCTGTCTTCCATGGGGAAACCGGAGAGACGCCCCACTTCCTGCAGGGCCTCGCGGTAGGCCTGGGCCGTGCACTCGAGGTTCACCTGCTCCAGGAACGCGGCAAAATCGGGGATGCGGTCAATGGGAATGACCACGTCTTCGTTGATTTTGAAGCCGGACGTCCTTTTGGCGATAATGGAAAGGCGGTGCCTGTCTTCCCAGAAGCGGTCAGCTTCCTTGGCGTCGCGCGCCACGGTGATATCCACGTTCTCCTGCTGCTCAACAACCTGAACGATGTCGTTGACGCACTTGTCGAGGAGATAGGGATCATCGCCGTCCACCTGCACGGTGATCACGGAAATGGGATGGCCGGAGTACTTGGTGCTCTTGGTCTGGTAGTCGATGGCCTGGACGTACTTGGCGTTGAACTCTTCCATGGCCGAAATATGCGCGAAGTCGCCCTGCTCGCGGATGCGGTTGCGCAGGCCGACGAGCTCGCGGACCACAACAGCGGCCGGGCGCATGCTGCGGCCGAAGAATTCCACGGACATGACGCGGCTGTATTTGGGCTTCGGATGGATGGTGAAGCAGACCTCGGTGATGATGCCGTCCGTGCCTTCCTTCTGCACTCCGGGGAGTCCGCCGAGGACCTTGTTGGTCACGTCCTTGCCAAGTCCCGTCCTGCGGATCTCGTCGCCCTTCAGGCGCACCACATTGCGCACGCCGCCGCTCACGTCCTTGACGACGAAGACCGCGGTCTCATCGGGAAGAATCTTGTGGCGGGGGTGGTTCTCGCGCTCCACGGAGATGATTTCACCGGTGGGGGTGACCATGCGCCACCACAGGAGGTTGTCGATGGTGGTGCCGTACTCGAAGGCCATGGGGCCGCCGGCGTTCTCGGAAACGTTGCCGCCTATGGAAGAGGCCAGCTTGGAAGCCGGATCCACGGAGAAAAGGGCGCCGGCCCTGTTCACGGCATTGATCACGTCCTGGGTGATGCATCCGCTCTGACAGGTCACGGTCATGGCCTCGAGATCGATGCTGCTGATGGACTGCATGCGCGTCATGCTGACGATGACGGATCTGCGGCGGGCCGGCACGGCGCCGCCGGTCATGCCCGAACCGCCGCCTCTCGGGATGAGGGCGAACTTCAGTTCATTGGCCAGCTTCACGATTCCGGCCACCTGTTCGGCCGTATCCGGCTCGACAACCACAAGGGGCAGTTCCATGCGGAGGTCCGTGGCGTCCGTCTCCGTGGCCACCAGAGAGGCAGGGTCAGTCAGAATGCCCTCGGAGGGCATAATCTTGCGGAGTTCCTCGATAAGATGATCCCGGAACTTCACCTCAGCCTCGTGAGCGGACCAGAACATGGTGATGCCCTCGCTGATGGCGGTGGCGTAGTAATGGGCAAGGGCGACGGAATCCCTGTCGTAGTGCGCCCTGACGCTCTGCCGCACCGTATCCGCGTTCACGAAGGGGTTGTACGCCGCAAGGAAAAGCTCCTCCGCGATGGAAATGGCGAATTCTCGGACAGACTCCGGCCAGTTCTGGAAATCATCAATATTGATGCGCAGAATACGGTTGACAACGAAGTCGGGAGAGATGGATATGTGAGGGCCCTTCTGAGGCATACTGAAAAAACCTCCCTGTCACGGTATCCCCGTGAAAAGTTTTAAAAAAAACTAATAATCCCGCTTTTAAACCATTGCAAGGAATAGACCGCACCGCCGATATGGTATATGATAAATTATTTTTAAAACGGGGCTTCGCCGCATGATCCTCAACAGATTCAATCCGCTCATCGCGCTCTTTGACGCCTTCGAACACCTCTGGGAGGCGTCCCTTTCACAGCGGCGCCTCGCCGGCATCTTCTTCTGGGTCTATCTTCTCGCCCTCACCCTCATCCAGGCGAGGCGGGCAGGCCTCATGCCGTCCGCCCTCGCGGCCATCACGCCATCGAGCCATTTTGCCGCCATTCAGCTGGCCTTCACCCTCATCCTGGCGGTCGAGGTGATCGAGCTCATCATGAGCATACCGAGCTCCTTCTCGCGTTCCGTGGGCAAGCAGTTTGAAATCCTGGCGCTCATCCTCCTGCGTGATGCCTTCAAGCAGCTCTCCCACCTCCCCGAGCCCGTGGACATCTCCACCAACCTCACGCCGCTCTTCCACATCGCCTGTTCTGCCGCGGGCGCGCTCGTGGTCTTCATCGCGCTCGGCTTCTACTTCAAAATCGTGCGCCGCATCTCTTACAGCAGCACGGCGCCCAGGGAAAACCAGGCAGGCTACATCATCCGCAAGAAGCTGCTGGCGCTCGTTCTGCTCGGCATCTTCGCCGGCACGGGGCTGGTGGATCTCTTTCAGCAGGCCGTCTACGGCACGGAGCACCACTTCTTCGAAACCATTTACACGGTGCTCATCTTCGCGGACATCGCCCTTGTTCTCCTCTCCCAGCAGTTCATGCCCTCCTTCCACGCCGTATTCCGCAATTCCGGCTTCGTGGTCGGCACCCTGCTCATGCGACTCTCCTTCTCCACAAGCCATCCCTGGAACGCCGTGGTGAGCGTTGTCTCCGCGGCCTACGTGCTCGGCCTCACCTGGGCCGTCAACTACTTTCCCCCGGACAAGATGGATACGAAGCGTTCTGAGAAGAACGAAAACGTCCCGCAGGCGGGAAAAGAGGAGAAGGACGGCGGCCAGCCCCGTTGACGAAAGGATTTTCCGGGCATAAGGTCGGGGAAACGCTGCAGCAGTCACAGCACACCCCTGGAGGCATCATGGAAACGCAGCATACCAATATGAGCGAAATCCGTCTGCAGAGCGATGTGGGCGGAGAGCTTGTTTTCAAAGGCAGAATCTTTTCCGAATGCTCCTGGTACGATGAGGAATATGGCGTTCAGATGCGCCAGAAGCTCTATATCGCCGACAACAGGGATCAGATTTACTATATCGTGCGTTCCGGCAAAGAAAAATCCCGCCAGGCTTACAGGCTGTCTTTCGCAAACGGCGTGTGCACCATCAATAACGGTGCCCAGAGCGTAAGCCTCACAGAGGATATGCTGAGGATTGCCGTGCGCGCCCTGTGCGGGCTCAACGCCGGAGGGGCCGCCTCCGTAGAGGAAACCCTCGCCGCTGCCAGCGTGTAGTTTTCCCTTCCGCTGCATTTACAGAGCGCCGTCCGGCTTCCGGGCGGCGCTTTTCCGTACCCACGGCACGGAACATCCTGACTGCGGAAAGGTCACATCACTGACGGCCTGACACAATACGGGCCGGGGATAGAACAGCTCCCTTCCGTGTTATCTGCAGGTTTGTGGAAACCGGAAAACCGCCGTGTTCCGGACGGGGCGGCTGTATGAAGGGGAGGGGGCGCGGAGCAGGGCTCCCGTCTGTCCGGTTTATTGTCCGCTGTCCTTCCCCCTGGCAGCGAAGGCCCTGTAGCAGCGGGCCACGGGAGAACCGGGATCCATTTCCGAAAGCCACACGCCCGAGGCCGCGGCCTTTTCCGGAGGCCGGACACCGGGCGCCTCCTCCCGGTTCAGAAGATCCTTCTGCCCGAGCCTGAGCTTCACCTGGCATTCCGTGAAATACGGTCCTTCAAGAAAGGAATTGGCCCTGGCTATGATCTCGTCCGTGCAGAAAGTGAGTTCCTGCTGGGCCATATTGTCCTCGGCCGCGATGACAAGCTTCTTCCCCCTGTGCCCAAGGGGCACGGCCAGCCCGGCCAGAGGGCCCATGACGATCTTCCAGTTGTTCCAGAGCTCCACAAGCCTGAACTGGACTTCCTGCCCCGAGTCCTGCGCCAGTCTTTCGATGATGCGGCCTGCCAGGCCGTCCTGGCGCGTCGGCGAGGGCATGCACCGGACTGGGCGCCTCCGTTTCGTATTTTCCTTCCCGTTTTCCATGCGGCAAGTGTACCCGGGGGGAGGGATATCGTCCAGAACCCTCCCGCTCTCCCGGCTGCCGGGAGCGGATATATGCGGATACACGGATACGATCAGAATGGCCAAAACCTCCCGGCAAAGCCGCTGAATGCCTTGGAAAAGCGTTTTTTCCTGTCCCCCGGCCGCGTTGACATATGCGTTTTTCCAGATATAGTCTCCGGGTCACACGTGCCAGCATAATCCCGGGAGCACACATGACCACAGTTACCATTTTCAAGGCCCTCGCCGATGAGACGCGGCTGAGGCTTCTGCGCATTCTCCTGCACCACGAGCTTTCCGTGAACGAACTGGTGTCCATTCTCAAAATGGGGCAGTCGCGCATCTCGAGGCATCTCCGCGTCCTTTCCGACGCGGGGCTCACGACCTTCCGCAGGGACGGCCTCTGGGTCTTCTACCAGGCGAATCAGGACGCTGACGTCCAGAAATTTCTGAAAACCCTCGCCCCTTATCTCGACAGGATTCCCGAGGCGCCCGAGGACACCGTGGAGACAAACCGGATCCTCGAGGAGAAGAACGCCAAAACCCAGCATTTCTTCAACAGCGTGGCCGAGAACTGGGACAACCTGAACAAGAAGATTCTCGGCAGCTACGATCTGCCGAAGACGGTCTGCGAGGCCATTCCCGACAACTGCGGGCTGGCCGTGGATCTCGGCTGCGGCACGGGCGCCGTGCTCCTGCGCATGCTGAGCCGCGCCAGGAACGTGGTGGGCGTTGACGGTTCCCAGGCCATGCTGGACATCTGCCACAGGCGCTTCGAGGAACTTCCCGAAGCCGCGACGCGCATTTCCCTGCGCATCGGAAGCCTCGAGCATCTGCCCCTGCGCGATCAGGAGGCCGACTTCGCCTCCATCAATCTCGTCCTGCACCATCTCGAGGTGCCTTCCGAGGCCCTTGCCGAGGCGAGGCGCATCCTGAACAGCCGCGGCCGGCTTTTCATTTCCGACTTCCTGCATCACAACGATGAGAGCATGCGCGTCACCTACGGCGACCGCTGGCTCGGCTTTGAAGAGGGCAAGCTCGCCATCATGCTGCACAACGCCGGTTTCACGCGCACGCACATCCGCAAGCAGAAGGTGGGCAACAATCTCACGCTCCTGCTCGTCACTTCCTACGTGAACTACGCGGCGGAAGACCTCTAACAGCAGGAGAGAAACCTTGCACCACGTTATCATCTACACGGACGGATCCTGCCTCGGCAACCCGGGGAACGGCGGCTGGGCCGCCATCCTCACCCTGGAGGGCTCTGATACCAGAAAGGAGATCAGCGGCGGCTTCGCCATGACCACCAACAACCGCATGGAGATAACCGGCGTCCTCGAAGCCCTCGGCCGGCTTACCGAGCCCTGCCGGGTTTCGATCTACTCGGATTCGCAGTACGTCTGCAACGCCATCTCCAGGGGCTGGCTGAAGGGATGGGTGAAAAATAACTGGATAAAATCCGACAAAAAACCCGTGAAGAATACCGATCTCTGGAAAAAGCTCCTGCCTTTCCTGAAGACGCACGAGGTGACCATGCACTGGCTGCGCGGCCACGCGGGGCATCCGGAGAACGAGCGCTGCGATGAGCTCGCGAGGGCCTGCGCCTCGGGCAGCAGCCTGCCCCGGGATCCCGGATTCAGCAGCGCCTGCCTCTAGGCGGCGGTGTCGACTTTGGCGCGTCCGCAGGCTATTTTTCAGCTTCTTGATCCGCATCGGGGCTGCGCCCCGCAGGGAGGAACCATGGACCAGGCCACCCAGGAAAAAACCAGACGTCCGGAACCCGTCATCACGGTGCATCTTATGCCCGGAGACAGGAAGAAAGTCATACGGCGCCCGAAAACCGTACTGCAGCTTCTTCAGGCGCTCGGCGTCATGGAAGAGACGGCGCTCGTCATCCGTGACGGCGAACTCCTCACCATAGACCGCCACATCTCTGCCGGCGACACCATCACCGTGCAGAGTGTCGTCTCCGTCGGCTAGCCGGGGAGGCAATCCCATGCGCATGCACTACTCCGACACTTTCATAGACAGCCTCATTCTCGAGGACTGTCCTTACGGCGATCTCACCACGGCATCCCTCGGCATAGGCGCCAGAAAGGGCAGAATGCGCTTTTATCCCCGCGCCGAAAAATGCACGGTCTCGGGCACAGAGCCCGCGGCCCGCATTCTTTCCCGCTGCGGCCTCACGGTGGAATCCCGCATGGAAGACGGACTTGCCGCTGAGGGAAAGCCCTGCCTCCTTTCCTGCACGGGCAGGGCGGACGATCTGCACAGGGCCTGGAAAATCGCCCAGAACGTGCTTGAATACATGTGCGGCATCGCCACCAGGGCGCAGGACATGGTCAGCGCCGCCCGCAGGGGCAGGCCGGACATCGCCGTTGCCGCCACGCGCAAGAATTTCCCCGGCGCCAAGCTCCTGAGCCTCGCGGCCGCCACGGACGGCGGCTGCATCGTGCACAGGGCCGGGCTTTCGGAAAGCCTTCTCTTCTTCGACCGCCACATTGCCTTTCTCGGCGGGGAGGACAGACTGGAAACCTTCGCCCGCCTCCTTCCCTCCATACGCCGGGCCGCGCCGGAAAAGCGCGTCATCTGCGAGGCGGACAGCGTGGAAACAGCCCTGCGCTTCGCCCGCGCCGGAGCGGACGGCGTGCAGCTCGACAAGTTCAGTCCCGCAGACCTCGCCCGCACGGTGAGCGCCCTGCGCGCCGTCAGCCCGCGCCTTCTCGTCCTGGCCGCGGGCGGCATCAATGCCGGCAACGCGGAAGACATGGCCGCTGCGGGCCCCGATGTGCTCGTGACCAGCTGGATCTATTCCGGCAGGCCCCAGGACATACGCGTCACCATGGAAACACTCTAACAGTTTTCGGAAACAGACAGTCTATGATGGATTTCCTGCATGACAGCAGCTTCGCCCAGTCAGTCAGCCGCTTTGCCGTGGTCTTCATTCCCGCCTATCTGGGCATCATTCTCCACGAGGTCGGACACGGCTGGGCGGCCCTCAGGGAGGGCGATCCCACAGCGAAGTTCATGGGACGCCTCACCATCAATCCCCTTCCGCACATCGACGTGCTGGGGCTCGTGGTTTTCATCATCACGAGCATCAGCGGCGGCTTCGTGTTCGGCTGGGCCAAGCCCGTCCCCATTGACCCGCGCAATTTCCGCAATCCGCGCAGAGGCCTGCTTACCGTCTCTCTGGCCGGACCGGGCACCAACATCATCCTGGCCGTGCTTTTCGCCTGCCTCCTGAAAATCCTGCTTCTCATCGATCCTTCCATAGTCCTCATGGCCACGCCCACAGAGACCTTCGTGGTGCGCTCGCTTCTCGCCGGTGTCTCGATCAACCTCTGCCTCGCTTTCTTCAATCTGCTCCCTGTCCCGCCTCTGGACGGAAGCAAGGTGTTGGCCTACTTTCTCCCTGCGCGCTACGCGTATTCCTATCTTTCCATTGAGCGCTACGGTTTTCTCATTCTCATGCTGCTCATCGTAACCCGCGTTCTGGACATGGTGCTCGGCCCCCTCCTGAACGGCAGCTACGGGCTCCTGCTGAGAATCCTGGACATTATCTAATCTTCAAAGGAACACTTTCCATGAGTACTGAAATTCGCACTGCTTCGGGCATGCGCCCCACCGGTCCCCTCCATCTCGGACATTATTTCGGCGTCCTCAAGAACTGGGTGGACCTCCAGGACAAGCTGAGAGCCTTCTTCTTCGTGGCTGACTGGCACGCGCTCACCACGGATTTCAACAGAACTGAGGCGCTCCGGGAAAACACCATCGAGATGGTCAAGGACTGGATCGGTTCCGGCCTTGATCCCGAGAAGTGCACCATCTTCCGCCAGTCCGATCTCAAGGAGCACGCTGAGCTTTCCCTCCTGCTCTCCATGATCACGCCTGTTTCCTGGGTGGAGCGCAACCCCACCTACAAGGAACAGCAGCAGCAGATCACCACAAAGGACCTGAGCTGCACCGGCTTCCTGTGCTACCCCATCCTCATGGCCGCCGACATTCTCATGTATAAACCCCAGGGCGTGCCGGTCGGTGAGGATCAGCTGCCCCACATGGAGCTTACCCGCGAAATCGCCCGCCGCTTTAACGGCCTCTACGGAGACTACTTCCCCGAGCCCCAGGCCATGCTCACCCCGGCCTGCAAGTGCCCCGGCCTCGACGGACGCAAGATGTCCAAAAGCTACAACAACGGCATCTTCCTGCGCGACAGCTTCGATGACATCGAGCCCAAAATCAAAACCATGTTCACCTATCCGCCGCGCGTCAAAAAATCCGATCCCGGCGATCCCGATGCCTGCAACCTCTTCCCGTATCACAAGATCATGGCCACCCCTGAAGAACAGGCCGAGATCCGCGAGAACTGCAAAAACGCGAGCCTCGGTTGCGTGCAGTGCAAGAAGATCTTCCTGAAGCACCTGCACGAGCTCCTCGATCCCCTGCAGGAGCGCCGCAGCAGGCTGACCGACGACGATGTCCTGGGCATCCTCGAGGCCGGCAACGCCAAAGCCCGCGAGTTCGCCGCCAAAACCATGGAAGACGTGCGCAGGCTCGTAAAAATCTACTAGACCTTTCAATCCCCGCGCTGCGGCGCGGGGATTGAAAAGAGAGAGGATTTCCCGTGAAACTCGTGGCTGTCGACTACGGGCTGGCCCGCACGGGCCTTGCCGCCACGGATCCCGACGGCATCCTGGCCTATCCCCTGGAGACCATCCGCCTGGACAGCTTCCCGAACCGCAGGGCCTTTCTCGACGCCCTGGCTGCCCGCGTTCTCCGGGAGAAGCCGGACGCCGTGGTGGTGGGCCTGCCTCTTCTCGCGGACGGATCGGACAGTCTGACCACGCGCCAGATCCGCAACTTCGTCAGAAAACTCCTGCACCGCCTTCCCTGCCCGGTATATCTCATGGAGGAATTCCTGAGTTCGGAAGAGGCGGCCTGGGACCTTGAGGAAGCGGGTCTCAGGCGCAGCAGGCGCAAGGCAGTCCTCGATCAGCAGGCCGCCGTGCGCATCCTTGAATCCTACCTGCACTCCCCCTCAAGCGCCACGCTGGCGGAAGGGGACGGTTACCGCGCCGGATAAGGGCGGGGCCAGCGGATCGCCCGGAGGTATCCTTACATGTGGAAATTTCTGCGGTCAGCGTTTCTGGCTGTCTTTCTCTGCGTCACAGCCGCGGGCCTCTGGTGTGGCTATGAAGCCTATACCTTCCTGAATGTCCCGCCCGAGACACCGGGGCAGGACGTCTCCTTCGACGTGACGCCGGGCATGACCATTTCCCGCGCAGCCACGGCCCTGAAGGCGAAAAATGTCATCACCGATCCCTTCAAATTCCGTCTTCTCGCAAGGTACCGCGAGGCGGGCGGCAGAATGAAGGCCGGACGCTTTCTTCTGAATACGGGCTGGACCCCGGACCAGGTCCTGAACGAACTCATCAGCGGCAAGCCCGTGCTGACCCGCGTCACCATACCCGAGGGACTCACATGGTGGCAGACCGCGGCCATTCTCGAGCAGGCAGGCCTCTGCACGGCCGGAGACTTCGCCGACGTCATCCGCGATCCCGAATTTCTCCGCCACTACGGCATCCCCTTCGACACGGCCGAGGGCTTTCTCATGCCCGACACCTACCTCATCAAGACGCCTCTTGAAGGGGAAACTCTGGGAAAGAAGCAGGCCTGGTCCGCGGCCGGCCGTATCGTCGACAACTTCTGGCGCCGGACCGGCCCCCTGTGGGGCAGTCCCAGGCCAGCCAGGGATGTCATGCGGAACGCCGTCATTCTCGCCTCCATCGTCGAGAAGGAAACGGCCAGCCCGGGGGAGCGCCCCCGCGTGGCTGGGCTCTATCAGAACCGCATGGACAGGGGCATGCTCCTGCAGGCCGATCCCACTGTGATCTACGGCCTCGGACCGGCCTTCTCCGGCAACCTCACCCGCGCGGATCTCAGCGACGACAAAAACCCGTACAACACGTACAGGCATCCGGGCATGCCGCCGGGCCCCATCTGTTCTTTCGCGCTCTCGGCCCTCAGCGCGGCCCTGCACCCCGAAAAGCATGATTTCCTCTACATGGTAGCTATCACGGACGGCGGGGCCCACGAGTTCACCACGAACCTCACCGACCACAACAGGGCCGTCCGCCGCTATTTGCAAAACCGTCAGAAATAGGCATAGTCAGAAAAACTGTACATGGACTTAACCGGGGCTCCGGCCCCCTGCCCGACGGGCAGTTCCTTACTGGAGGATTCCGTGAAATACCTCATCGTCGAAGATTTTTCCGGTCAGCCGGTACCGTTCCTTTTCCCGCGCCGCGTGGATCACGCCGATATGTTTGAGCAGCTTCCCTACGGGAAGGTGCTTGCTGCCGGCTACGCTGAACTTGGCCCGGACGGCTTCGTCTGCTACGGAGGCAACGCCGAGCTCGGCGCCAAAGCGCGTCCCCAGGAGGATCCGAAGATTATCGCCGAATCCCTCAGAGTGCGCCCGGACAGGAGCAAATTCGAATAACGCCGCGCTGTCACCGCGGGAAGGGCATCCCTTCTCTGTCCGCCATTATGCTGGGGACAGCCGTCTGACTCACAGAGAGCCCCGGGGAGACCGTACCGCCCCGGGGTTTTTCGTTGCCCGGTGCCATTCTGTTTTTTCCGGGCACAAAAAAAGGGCTCCGGAGGAAGACCTCCGAAGCCCAGGAAAAACACCGCGGCGCGCTACGCGCCCTGTCTGGCGTCAGCCCCGGCGGGAGACGCCCCGGCGGAAGAACTGTCCGCGCCCTTTTCCCCGTCCCCGGCGGAATTCTTTTCCTCACCGCTGCTGCCGACAATGCTGCTTTCGTCCACATCGACCACGTCGTCGGATCCGGCCCCGCCGTCAGGCTTCGTGCCGTCACCGGACGGCGGCAGCGACGGAGGCACTTTGCCGCTCTCTATGGGGACAACGCGGCCGTCCTGCAGTTTGAGCGGCTCGGAACCCTTGGAGGCAATGATGATGCCCGTGGTTTCCAGCACCTTCATTCTGTAGGCGTATTCCTGCATCATGCGGCGGTGCCGGCCGAGGAAATAGAGCCTCGCGATGTAGCAGATCACCAGGAACGCGGCGATGCAGCCCAGAATCCAGGGGATATAGCCGGACAGCACCTTGCCGACGCTGCCGAGCGCGCCCATGGCGCTGTCCAGGAAAAAGAGACAGGCACCGATGACAAGGAGCCCGAGCAGGATGACCACCGTGGGCGCGTGGCTCATGATATTGTAGAAACGCTGGACGCGCTCCGGCACCTCGCCGGAGTCTCCGTCTCCCTTTGCCCCTCCGCCGTTCACGGCATCAAGGGACCGGGAGAAGAACTGCCCCGACAGATGGAGGATAAGCATCAGGCCCACAGGGGAGAGCAGGGCGCCTATGAGCCAGCCCACCCAGGGAAAATTCGCCATGCGCGTGCCGTCCGGTCCCATGGTGGGATGGGCGACGCCATAAAAGAAGGCCACACAGCCGACAATGAGTTCCAGAAAAGCCACAGCTATGAGATAATAAACCACTATCTCCCTGTTCTGGCCCTCGTACCAGTTCTGACGAAGCTTCCGGCCAAAGGCCTTTCTGCCATCGTCCTTCTTCGTATTTCCTCCGGCTCCGCCGGTCTTTTGCGTTTTGGTATTCTTGGTATCCTTGGTATCCATAATAATCCGGTATCTCCGCCACTGAAAAAAAATCTCTGTAAATCAGGGATCTAGGCAGCGGGAATACGCGCCTGCCCCTTGTTCAGATCCCGCCTTTATAGCGTTTTCCATCTCTTCTTTGCAAGTCCCCATCCCGGCGCGGAAGCTGCGGGGAAAGCCCGTCACGGCACATTCTCCGGCCCTTGCGCGCTCCCCTCTCTTGGCCTATTTTTCCCGGACAAAGGAGGTATTCATGCACATTCTGATCACCGGTGTCGCGGGCTTTATCGGCTTTCACCTTGCGAAGCGCCTCCTTTCAGAGGGGCACCGGGTGACCGGCCTCGACAGCCTGAACGACTACTACAGCGTCCAGCTCAAGAGGGACCGTTTGGCCCAGCTGAAGAACGATACGGACTTCTCCTTCATCAAAACCGATCTCGCCGACGCGGCGACCCTGGAACGGCTTTTCAGGGACGGACACTTCACCCACGTGGTCAACCTGGCTGCCCAGGCCGGCGTCCGCTACAGCATCCAGAATCCCCAGGCCTATATTTCCTCAAACCTCGTCGGATTCGCCAACATCCTCGAATGCTGCAGGCAGCATCCTGTGAAGCATCTCGTCTACGCGTCGTCTTCCTCTGTCTACGGCCTGAACGCAGCGCTTCCCTATTCGCCGCACAGCGGAGCCGATCACCCTGTCAGCCTCTATGCCGCCACCAAACGCAGCAACGAGCTTCTGGCCCACGCCTACAGCTCCCTCTATGCCATCCCCTCGACAGGCCTGCGGTTCTTCACTGTCTACGGCCCGTGGGGACGTCCAGACATGGCCCTGCACCTCTTCACCACGGCCATTCTCAGCAACAAGCCCATAAAGGTCTTCAACGGGGGCAAAATGCACAGGGACTTCACCTACATCGACGACATTGTGGAAGTCATGGCGCGCATCCTGCCCCTGCCTCCCAGGGCCGACCCCCTCTGGGACGCGGAAAAAGCCGATCCGGCCTCCAGCTCGGCGCCCTGGCGCATCCTCAATGTGGGCAACAGCCGCTCCGTGGAACTCTCCGAATTCATCAGGACCATCGAAGACGTCATGGGCAGAAAGGCTGAAAAGATTTATCTGCCCATGCAGGCCGGCGATGTCACGGCCACCTGGGCCGATGCCGGCGATCAGGCGAAACTCACGCATTTCATGCCCCATACGCCTCTCAGGGAAGGCATACAGAAATTCTACGACTGGTTCACCGACTACTACAAAAATTCCGATCCTTCCGCGCGCTAAGGCGCCAGGGACAGCACATGAGCAGAATACAGATACCCGAACCCACCCCCGAACATCCCGAAATCCTGGCCCCCGCCGGCGACGTTTCCTGTTTTCTCGCCGCTCTCGCGGCCGGAGCTGACAATATCTACCTTGGCCTCAAGCAGTTTTCCGCGCGCATGCAGGCTGAAAACTTCAGCCTCACCGAGCTCTCACGGCTCACGGATCTCGCCCATGAGTCGGACTGCCGGGTCACCGTGGCCATGAACACGCTCATCAAGCCCTCCGAAACCGACGCTGCCTACAGGCTCATCAGCCGCCTCGAGAATCAGGTCGGCATCGACGGCCTCATCATCCAGGATATTGCCCTCGTCGATATCGCCCGCCAGGCGGGGTATACGGGCTCCATCACGCTGTCCACACTCGCCAATCTCACCCACCCCGCCTCGCTTCTTGAGGCCAAACGCCTCGGCGCTGACCGCGTGGTTCTGCCCCGCGAACTCTCCATCGATGAAATCCATCAGATGAGCGATGCCTGCCCCGATGGTGTGGTGCTCGAATGCTTCATTCACGGCGCCCTGTGCTACTGCGTTTCCGGACGCTGCTACTGGTCCAGCTACATGGGAGGCAAGAGCGGCCTGAGGGGCCGCTGCGTGCAGCCCTGCCGCCGCGTCTACCAGCAGGGCGGAAACACCATTCAGACGCTTTTCCAGAAGGGGCAGGAAGCACTCCGCGGCGGAGACCAGCAGGGCCGCGGCAGGTTCGCGGAAAAAGCCCGTTCCGGCAGGACGCGCATTCCCGGTGAACGCGTGGGCGACACCGGTGACGGACGCCGCCTCCGTCCGGGGGGACGCTTCCAGACAGGGCGCTATTTTTCCTGTCAGGATCTCTCCATGGACGTGCTCGTCAAAACCCTCACGGGCATTCCCCATCTCGTCTCCTGGAAAATCGAGGGCCGCAAGAAAGGCCCCCATTACGTTTACCACACGGTCACGGCCTACCGCATTCTCCGCGACAATCCGGGCGATCCCGAGGCCAAAAAGACGGCCGAGGGCATCCTGCAGATGGCTCTCGGACGGCCCAATACCCGCGCCCGCTTCCTGCCGCAGCACACAGCCGTGCCCGTGGATCCCTCAGGACAGACCAGTTCCGGCCTGCTGGTGGGCAAGATCGGCATAGACAGGCAGGGAGCCCCCTTCATCAAGCCGTTCATTCCGCTCCTTCCGAAGGACTACCTGCGCGTCGGCGTGGAGGACGAGAACTGGCACACCACGCTTCCCGTCACCCGTTTCACGCCCAAGGGCGGCACGCTCCTCCTGCGCATTCCCAGACACAAGACTCCCAAAGCAGGCGTATGCGTCTACCTCATTGACCGGCGTGAAAAGGAACTCACGCAGATTCTCAACGAATGGCAGAGCCGCCTCGAGTGCATGCCCGAGCGGACCACCGAAAACGTGACCTCACGGCCGAACCGCGTCATTCCCTGCCGGTTCACGCGCCTTCCCGACATGGTCGTCCACGCGAGCCTTCCCCAGGGCAAGGAAACGCGCGGCGCCCGCAAATTTCTGTCCTGCCTCTGGGTTTCTTCCAAATCAGCCGCCATTTCCCATACTGTCATCAACCGCTTCGGCTGGTGGCTGCCGCCTGTCATCTGGCCTGACGAGGAAGATCAGTTCAGACGCCTCGTCCTGAGCCTGTGGCGGGACGGCGCCCGCTCCTTCGTCCTCAACTCCCCCTGGCAGGTCGGACTCTTCACCACTGAGATGCTGGACGACGAAAAGGCCTCCTTCACGGCCGGTCCCTTCTGCAACATTTCCAATCCGGCCACAGTCAATGTGCTGAAGGACATGGGCTTCACGGCAGCCATTGTCTCTCCCGAGCTCGGCTCCCGTGACTTCCTTGAGCTTCCCCGCCTGAGCCCCCTGCCTCTTGGCATGGTGCTGGCCGGCTGCTGGCCCGTTGGCATGAGCCGCTACGGCACACTCGGCGTGCGCCTCAACGAACCCTTCATGAGTCCCAAGCACGAGGCTTTCTGGGCCAGGCAGTACGGCGAAAACACCTGGATTTATCCGGCCTGGCAGCTCAACCTGAGCGCGCACAAGGCGGAACTTGAAAAAGCCGGATACAGCTTCTTTGTTTCCATGCAGGAAAACATCCCGGCCTCCCTGCCGCCCGTGCGCAGGCCCGGCCTCTTCAACTGGGACAACTCGCTCATGTAGGACGCTGTCCGTGGCGGTCCGCTTCCCAAAGAATCTCGTCCAGCCCGAAGGCTCCATGCGCTTCGGGCTGGACGCTCTTCTCCTGGCCTGCTTCGCTGCCCGGGAATTCGGCGCCTCCCCTCACTTCGGGCTGAAAAACCCCTGCCGCGATGCGCCCTGGCTTCCGCCGGGCCCCGGATTTGCGGCCATTGACCTCGGCTGCGGGCAGGGTGCCTCCACGGCGGCCCTTCTCCTGCGCTCGGAGAACGTGCGCGCCCTCGGCGTCGATTTCAGTCCCGCCCTCATCGATGCAGCCAGAAAAAACATATCCCTCCTGAATCTCTCTGAACGGGCCGCCTTCCGCGTGCTCGACCTCTCCCGCGCCGGCGCCGCCTTCCCCCGTCCCGCCTTTGATCTCGCGCTGTCCAATCCACCGTACTGGGAGAGAGGGGAGGGAAGAGCCTCACGCGACAGTCTCAACGACACAGCCCGCCGCGGGGAGAGAGCCCTTTCTCTCTTCATACGCGCCGCGCGTGCGGCCCTTGTTCATCACGGACTTCTCTATCTTATCTTTCCCGCTTCCCGTTTCACCGCCCTCGCGGAGGCCCTGGGCTCCTGCCGCTTCGGCATGCGCAAAGCCCTCCTCGTGCGCCCCGGGGCGGAGGACGCGGCAGTCCGCGTGCTTGTGGAAGCCGCGAAGGACACCGTGCACGATATCCGCTTTCTCCCTGATCTCGTACTCCAGGAAGCGGACGGCAGCTCCACGCCGCAGGCTCTTTCCTTCTGCCCCTTTTTGGACAAATCAGCCGGAGCAGGGGAAAGAGAGCAGTGAATCTCCGGGACTCCCGGGGCTTCAGTCCCACGCTGAAAAACGCTCTCCATCCGGGCACCTGTTCCGCCTGTTCCGTTTTGACGGACAGGACGCCGGAACACTATATTTACAGACATACCGCGGATCTTTGCCGTGTCCGGCCCGGATAACGGGATCTTCCCCGCACAGGCCGCAGTAAAAATTTTAACGGGGCCCTCCATGAATTCCTTCATCTCCGATCTGCATATCCACTCCCGCTTTTCCATGGCCACGAGCAAACAGCTGACCGTGCCGCATCTCTGCGGCTGGGCCATGGTCAAGGGTATCAACGTTCTCGGCACAGGGGATTTCACGCACCCGAAGTGGCGGCAGGAGCTCAGGGACAATCTCGTCTTTGACGAGGAGACGGGATTCTACAGGCCAACAGCCGCCCCCGAACCCGTCTTCCCGGATCTCGCCTCCTCTCCGGCCCGTCCTCCCTATTTCTGCCTGCAGACAGAGATAAGTTCCATCTACAAGAGGGGAGGGAAAGTCAGAAAAGTTCACAATCTCGTCTTCATGCCCACGCTCGAGGACGCGGACCGCTTTTCGGAGAAACTCGGTCAGATAGGCAATATTAATTCCGACGGACGGCCCATTCTGGGACTCGACTCAGCGGATCTTCTGGATCTCGTGCTCAATACCTGCCCCCGCGCCTTCTTCATTCCCGCGCATGTGTGGACCCCGTGGTTTTCCCTGTTCGGTTCCAAATCCGGCTTTGACGACATCCACGACTGCTTCGGCAGCCTCACGGAGCATATTTTCGCCCTGGAGACGGGACTCTCTTCGGATCCCGGCATGAACCGTCTCGTGAGCGCCCTCGACGGCTACGCCCTCGTGTCCAATTCTGACGCGCACTCGGGCCCCAACCTCGGCAGGGAGGCCAATCTCTTTACGGGCAGGGTCAGCTACGACGGCATGTTCGCCGCGCTCCGCGAAGCGGCCTCCCGCCTTCCCAGGGATCAGAGAACCTCGGACACACACTTTGAGGGAACGCTCGAAATCTACCCGGAGGAGGGCAAGTATCATTACGACGGGCACAGAAACTGCCACGTGGTCATGTCGCCGGAAGAAGCCGAAGAGCACGGCAATATCTGCCCCGTGTGCGGAAAGCCTCTCACCATAGGCGTCATGCACAGAGTCTGGGATCTGGCTGACAGGAAGGAAGAACCCCATCTTAAGGAAGAGCCTGAGGTGCACCCCATTCTTCCCCTTCCCACTGTCCTTTCGGAAATTTACGGCGCAGCCCCCACGACAAAGAAGATAAAGGAGAAATTCAGCGAAACCCTCAGAGCCCTCGGCAGCGAGTTCGGGATCCTGAACAGCCTTCCTCTTGATGAAATCACCCGGTTCTCCGAGCCGCTCGGCGAGGCCGTGCGCCGCATCAGGGCAGGGCAGGTAACCCGCCACGCCGGCTTTGACGGCGAGTTCGGGACTGTGACCATCTTCTCGGATGAGGAAAAGAAGGAACTGGGTTCTCCTGGGCCGCGCGTGTCCCTGCGCCTCACGCCGCAGCCTGAAACAGGAAGCGCCCCCGTGTGCGGGGACGCGGCCATGAGTCTTCTCGAGCTGACCCGCCACGCCTCTCCCCACAGAAAGAAGGATGCAAAGCAGAAGCGCTTCTCCCTCACTGAGGATCAGGAAAAGGCCTGCACGCATCTGGGAGGCCCGCTCCTCGTGCTGGCCGGTCCGGGTTCAGGAAAAACCAGGCTCCTCACGGAACGCGTCAGATGGCTTCTGGGGCAGGGTGTGCCGGCAGATGATATCGCGGTCCTCACCTTCAGCACGAAAGCCGCGGGCGAGATTCGTGAGCGTCTCTCGGCTCCGCTTTCTGACAGCGTGAAGCTGCCGACCTGTTCCACCTTTCACGCCCTGGCCTGGAGGCTCATTCAGGAAAGCGATCCCTCTGTCAGGCTCCTCTCCGGAACTGAGGAGGACGCGCTCCTGATGCGGGCTGCCCGGTCCCTGGAGCCGGATATTTCCGCAGCCGTGGCGCGGGAGGCCATACGGCGCATCCACTATTTCCGTGAAAGAGCGGAGGATCCCGGTTCCGGGTTCCTCCGCGGCATTCTGGAACGGTACCGTGAAAGACGTTCCCTCGCCCGGGTCAGGGACTTCGACTTCACGGACATGCTGGAATGGCTGGCCGCCCATCCGTCCGGCGCCGCGGGAACGTTCAGGCCGAAGCACGTGCTTGTGGACGAGATACAGGACCTCTCCCCCCTGCAGGTGAATATCCTGAAGGCCATGCTGCCTGCGGACGGCACGGGGTTCTTCGGTATCGGCGATCCCGATCAGGCCATTTACGGTTTCCGCGGCTCCACGAGCGACATACGCGGCGTCCTTGAGGCCATGTGGCCCTCCCTTTCCGTCCTGACCCTGCATGAGAGCTTCCGCTCGAGCCAGCAAATCCTCACCGTGGCGGGAACGGCCATGCTCTCGCGCCCGGCATCCGGCTTTCTGAAGGCGGCCCGGCCTCTCAGGGCCAGCCTGAACTTTTTCCAGGCGCCCGGGGAGGGCGCGGAAGCGCGCTGGATAGCCGGGAAGATCGCCCGCCTCATCGGCGCCACGTCCCATTCCCTGCTCGACGCTTCCGACAGGAACGAACCTCTGTCCGGCACCCTCACGCCGTCCGACATTGCGGTTCTGGTGCGTCTCAGGGCCCAGATTCCGGTTCTTGCGAAGATCCTCAGGGAACACGGCATTCCCGTTCAGGTCCCGGCCGAGCAGCTTTTCTGGCAGGACGAGACAACGGCCGCCATTCTGGACGGCGTCAGCCGGGCCATGGCCGGCGGTCAGGACGAAAATCCCGCGCCGCTCTTTGCTGACGGCATTCCGCCGGAACCCGCCAGGGCTGAGGCCGTCCTTAAATCACGGGGATATTCTTCCCTCTATTTCGCGTCAGACCCCTGGAAGGAACTCTGCAGAACATACGACGCCGAAGGCGGGTGGGACGGTCTGATGAAAAAAATCAGCTTCCAGAGCGAGGTGGAGCTGCTTCAGGAAAAGGCCGAGTCCGTGCGCCTCCTCACCATACACGCGGCCAAGGGTCTTGAATTCCGCGCTGTCTTCATGCCCGGGGTGGAAGACGGCATACTGCCCCTTTCACGGAAGACGCTCTTCGGGGGAGAGGACGGTCAGGATTCCGATCCCGCAGAGGAGAGGCGCCTCTTCTACGTGGGCATCACGAGGGCCTCGGAGGCGCTCTATCTTTCCGTGGCAGACGAACGCCACATATGGGGCCGCAGGGTGGCCCTGTCTCCTTCACCCTTCCTCGATGCCATTCTCGGCGATTTTCACAGGACACGCCTGCAGAAGCACATACGCAGGGTTACGGTCCAGAAGAATCTGCTTTCCTGAGTTCCGGTTCCCCCCAAAAAAAGAAGGCCGCTGACGCTCCTGAAGCGCGCCAGCGGCCAGGTATACCAGCGCCCTTTCCATGACGGGGAGGGCGCGTCATTTTTTCTCAGACTGCCGGATAGTCTGTCCACCGTACGGAACGCGGGACTGCCTGCTACCCCTCATCTTCATCCCAGCTGTTTTCGTCTTCGAGCAGCCTGTATTTACGGACTGTGATGTACTTATCTCCGTCGATCTCCTCAACCGTGCCCACAGCCTCGATGGGGGCGTTGACGTCGTCGATGAGATCCACTCCGGCGCCTTTCGTCAGAACCCTGTATTCCTGGTCATCCTGAATGATGGCGACGCGCGACTGATGCGTTTCGATGGTGCGGGGGAGAACGGCAACATAGCCTCTAACGGTAATAGGGGTAGTACTCATGGGATTGGCTCTTCGTTCTAAGCAGCCTGTGTTCCTGCACAGGTGTTCTAAAAATGATGCTGATAAAACATCCTCTGCCGTATGGCGGAAAAAAGACTGCTGCTCCCGCGCGGATGTTTCCTGCAGTCAAAGCCACTGCTGCAGGAAGGGATCCGGCGGACCCGCAGTCGTATCTCCTGCATTTTTTTATTATATGCTTTCATTTTTTCACGCAACAGTCCGCACCATACGCAGGGCTTGTCTGGTCGTCTTTCCGGCGAGTCGGAAGTCATTTTCCGGCAGTCCGGGCTGTGTACGGGGACGTCTCCGGGGAAAAAGAGGGAGGCTGTGAAAAAAATTTCTTTCATTTTTTCCCTTCCCCGTCCGGCTGTTTTCCTTTGCCGTGAGAAAGACATTCCGCCGGAACGCGTTCCTTTTTCATCACAATTCCATGCAGCGCCCGGCCCTGTGCCGTCAGAATGCGCAGCCCTGCAGCCATAAGGGTAATACTCCCGGGGAAACCGGCCGATAAGTTCAATAAAATTCCATTGTCAGAGGTCTTCCCTGCGGACACGAGGAGACCAGCAGGGACAAAATCAACGTATGAGGCGCATTATGAACAGAACACTTCTCCTGAAACCCCTGGCCGTCATCACGGCCGTTCTGTTCCTTTCCGGCTGCGGCGCGGCGAACCACCATTCGGAGGGAGGATCCTACAAGGCTTCCCAGGCAGTGCGCGCGGCCTACTCCCAGATAGGCACCAAATACAAATCAGGCGGGGCTTCCCCCTCCCAGGGATTTGACTGTTCCGGCCTCGTCTACTGGGCCTATCTCTCAAACGGCGTCAAAGTGCCGCGCATGACCTCGCAGCAGGCAAGGGCGGGTTACGCAGTGTCGAAAAGCGAGGCTGCCCCGGGCGACATCGTCGTCTTCAGGGTGGGCGGCTCGGGCACGGGACTGCACACAGGTATTTACGCGGGAGGGGACAACTTCATCCACAGCCCCAAGCCGGGAAAGACGGTGAAGATGGATCAGCTGCAGAAGAAATACTGGAAAGAGAAGCTGATCGGCGTACGGCGCGTCAGCTGAAGAAAGGAACTTCCGCCGCGGCGCACGCGCCGCGATTTGAAGGAGCTCCCCGGAGGGGGCTCCTTTTTTTTGTTTCCGGGCCCGGACAGGGACACCCCCCGGCCTTACCCCAGGGCCACGTCAAGCACCATCATGACGAGGAATCCCGCGAGGACGGAGACTGTGGGCCAGTCCGATTCGCCGCCAGCCATGGCATGGGACTCAGGAATGAGTTCCTCCACCACCACGTAGAGCATGGCCCCCGCGGAGAATGACAGGAACCATGGCAGAAGGGAAACAACGAGATCCTGGAAGCAGACCACGAGAAGGGCACCTGCCGGTTCGACCGCGCCGGAAAGCACTCCCAGGAGAAAGGATTTTTTCCTTGTTCCGCCCGCGGCGAAGAGGGGGACTGACACGGCAGTGCCTTCGGGAATGTTCTGGATGCCGATACCGATGGCGAGAGCCATAAGGGCGCCCATGCCTTCAGGAACGGAACCTCCGGCCGCAGCAGCCAGCACGCCAAGGGCCATACCCTCTGGGACATTGTGAATGGTGATGGCAAGGAAGAGCAGGGACTGACGCCCCAGGCCCGATCTGACGCCCTCGGGTTCGTCCGCGTTGGTATGCAGGTGCGGCACGAGCCGGTTCATGAGCATGAGAAGGAGGACGCCCAGGACGAATCCGCCGGCCGGAGCCGTAAGACCTCCACCCGCCGCGCGGGCTCCGTCTATGGAGGGAATCAGGAGCCCGAACACGGAGGCGGCAAGCATGATGCCTGCCGCGAAGCCCAGGGAAACCTGAACAACTGTCTTCTTCCGTGAATGGCCCACCACGAAAACGAAAGCCGCGCCAACGGCGGTGCAGAGAAAGGTGAAGCCCGTGGCGGTAAGGGCAAGGGGAAACGCATTCATGGGACGACCTCCAAAATTCCGGACCGGGCCAGGCGGCCAGCGGGCACAGGCGCCAATCATGGCAGAAAGGGAGTGCTTTTGGAAGACAGTCCGGGGGAAACCAGCCCTTTCTGAAGAGACGGAAAAAGCCCGCGTCCCATAACGATGAGGCCGCGGGCTTGTGCTGACAAAGGGAAACGAAGCCGGGAAATTACCTGGCCGCGTTCAGCTCGATTTCGATGGCTCTGCGGAAGATATCCTTGGGCACGGCGCCGCGGATCACGAGGTTATTGATGAGGAAGAAGGGCGTGCCCTCGATATGGAGCTTCTCTCCGTCCTTAATATCCTCGTCGATGATCTTCTGAACCTTCTTGGAACGGCGGGCGGAGTCCATCTGCTTCATGTTGACGCCCATTTCCTGGGCCGCAGCGCGCATGTATTCCTCGCCGCCGGAGAGGAGCTTGTCCCTGTTCTGGAACATGGTCTCATAAAATTTCCAGCCGAGACTCTCGTTCTGCATGGAGATGGCCACATAGTACTGGGAAGCCAGGCCGCTCAGTCCCTTGGGTTCCAGAGGGAGGTTCTTGAAGACGAAGGAAACCTTGCCCTGGTATTCCTGAAGGATCTCGGCCAGCACCTTTTCGGCGCGCTGGCAGTAGAGGCAGGTGAGGTCGGAGAAGGCCACGATGCGCACCTTCGCGTCGCTGTTTCCAAGTGTGGGCCGTCCTTCAAGAGCCACCTGCTTGGGCTCCTGGGCGTCACTCTTCCACTGTTTCTCCATATTTGCCATGCGGCGCTTGTTGGAGCCCTGCTGGGCGATGTCCAGCACAGTCTCGCTGTGCTCGCGCAGGAAATCCAGGAGAATTTCCGGATGCTGCTTCAGGAGCTGCTCCAGGGCGGGCTTCACGTCATCCGCTGTCACTTCCGCAGCCCCGGCGGAAGGGCCGGAGGCAAGGGAAAGAGCGCAGGCGAAGACGCAGGAAAACAGAAATTTTTTCATCATACGAAGTACGTTCCTCGGGAAAAGGACCGGTATACGGCCAGCCCTTATTTGTGGGATTCGAGCTGCCTCTGTGTGGCAGCGTCTTCTATTTTAAACAAAAGGTCTTCGAAATCAACAGGCTTCATCAGGTACCCGAAGGCCCCTTCCTCTATGGCCTGTACAGCCAGCTGCATGTCGGCGTGCCCGGAAAGAAGAATGACCTGTGTGTCGGGCCAGTCCCTGAGAATGTGGCCGAGGGCGGTGAGCCCGTCCATGACGGGCATCTTCACGTCAAGCACCACAATTTCACTCGGGCTCTCTTTCATGGAATCCAGGGCTTCCTGTCCGTTGCCCGCAGTCCTGCAGGGATAGCCTCTCCGAGACAGGCGCTTGAACAGGATATCAGTCACTTCCTTCTCGTCATCCACGAGCAGTATGCTCGGTTTTTTCTCGCTCTCCATACCTTTTCCCTTCCTGAAGCCGTAAATGTTTCACGTGAAACATTAAGAACAGAGCTAAACCTCTTTACTGAAAAGAGGTAATACTTTAAAGATTTTCCTGTATCACTTAAAACACATCATGCATCCAAAGTCGTCTTCTTCATGTTTCACGTGAAACATGTAAGAAGGAAGGAGCTTCAAAAGCATGGCGCGTGTCATATGCGTAGCTAATCAGAAAGGCGGTGTGGGGAAGACCACCACATCCATCAATCTTTCCGCGGCGCTGGCAGTAATGGAAAAGAAGACGCTGCTCATCGACTGCGATCCCCAGGCCAACACCACGAGCGGACTCGGGGTAGACCAGGAAGCTATCGAAAATGATCTCTATTCCACCTTCTACAATCCGACAAGGGAAAGCGTACACAGGAGTACCAGAAAGACGCGTACCCGCTTTCTGGATCTCATACCTGCCAGTATCAGCCTGGTCGGCGTGGAAGTCGAGCTGGCCACGGAAATAGCCAGGGAACAGTACCTGAAAAACGTCATAGACCAGGTGCGGGACGAATATGAGTTCATCGTGCTGGACTGCCCTCCGTCCCTCGGCATTCTGACGCTCAATGCCCTGTGCGCGGCCACGGAACTTCTCATTCCCCTCCAGTGCGAGTTCTTCGCACTGGAAGGCATAGCCAAGCTCCTGGACACCTACACGAAGGTGAAACAGAAGCTCAATCCGCAGCTCGCCATTCTGGGCATCCTGCTGACCATGTTTGACCAGAGAAACCGCATCTCGCGCGACGTCAGGGAAGACGTGAAGTCGAAGATGCCGGCCTACCTGCTCAACACCATCATTCCCCGCAATGTCAGGCTTTCCGAAGCGCCAAGCTACGGAAAGTCGATCATCTACTACGACATCAAATCCAAGGGCGCGCAGGCCTACCTGCAGCTCGCCCAGGAAGTTGCCGTACGGGAGGCCATCTAGTCTTTCCTGGCGGCGGGAGTGAACTCCGTCACCATTTTGTCCTTGAAATGCTTCTGCCTGATGGTGCTGCCGCACTGGGTGCAGTGGAACACCAGAAGGCCGCCCATATTGGCGTTTGAGAGCAGGAAGGGATGGAACGGGTCAGTGCGCCAGTCCTCCGTCTCGCTGCCGCAGACCGGGCACTTCACGGCCGGAGAATACTCGTACGGGAAATCCCACGAATCCATGAACCTGCGGAAATCATCCAGAGGTTCGGATTTGACCACACCGTTCTGCATATTGAGTTCCTCCTCGCCGATGTGCAGGTCGCGGCGCACCAGGTTCCAGAGTTCGCGGCTCAGGATGAAGGCGTAGGGCTTGCCATCGGCGCCGTTCACGCTGGACAGGTGATGCCCGTTCTCAGCGGAGAGTTCGGCGTTGGCCTGTTCTATGGTTTCAGCGCAGTGCATGGCCAGCTCCAGGGAAATGACGAAGAACTCGTCCGTGGAATGGCTGTCGATCATATGAAGAATGTGTTTGCCGGCTTTGAACATATTTCACTCCTCCAGGCGTTTTGCACAGTGAAATCAGAAAAGAATCAATAGTCAAGGATCTGAGCAATGATGAACAAGGGTTTGGGGAGAGGGCTCAGCGCCCTCATTCCCGGAAATATGACTCCGGGAAACGGAGAACGGAAAAAGGACGGTATGACGGTTCTCGTGCCCATATCGAGCGTCAGACCGAACGTCAGGCAGCCCCGCAAAACTATCTCGCAGGATTCCCTGGAGGAACTCGCCGCGTCCATACGCAGCCAGGGCATCATCCAGCCTCTCATCGTGCGCGAAACCGGAACTCCCGGCAGCTATGAGATTATCGCGGGCGAGCGCCGCTGGCGCGCCGCCCGTCTGGCGGGGCTCAGGGAAGTGCCCGTTCTGGTCCGCTCCATGTCCGATGAGGACGTTATGATCGTGGCCCTCGTGGAAAATCTGCAGCGCGAGGATCTCAATCCCGCGGAAGAGGCCAGGGCCATACAGGAACTCAAGGACAAACTCAGCCTGACCCAGGAAGATCTCGCCAAAAAGCTCGGAAAGAGCCGCTCCCGCATCGCCAACAGCCTGCGCCTCCTGCAGCTTCCCGGAGAAGCCCTCACGAGCCTCGAGAAGGGGGCGATCAGCGCGGGGCACGCCCGCTGCCTGCTCTCCGTGGCCGATGACGCTCAGGCCTGCCGCATCCTGCTCGGCCACATGCTGAAGGACAGGCTCTCCGTGCGCGCCTCTGAAGACGCAGTCAGCACCTGGAAGAAGACCGGCCACATGCCCTGGAATGAAACGGAGACAGCAGTACCCCCGGTCCGCCCGGCTCCCGCCCGCCGGAGCGGAGAGTTCAGACAAATCGAACAGCACCTCTCCACGCTCCTGCACTGCCGCACCCGGATTTCCGGCACGCCCCAGAAAGGACGCGTGAGCCTCGCCTACAAAAGCGAGGATGAGCTTCTGCGCATTCTCTCGGCGCTCGGGCTCGACGGCCGGGCTTCCGGCGAAGCCGTTACGGAAACCGGATCCGGCGCGGACGGAACTGCCGGAGAAGAAGAAAGCAAAGCCTAGAGAACGGTCAGCCTGGCTCCGTACATGCCCTCCAGGGGCGAATCCACGGGCGTTTTCCACTCCGCCTCGATGCGGCAGAGCCCTCCGAGCTCGGCTTTTCTGACCACGTCCTCGTTTTCCGCGCGGTTCACGGTGCAGGTCATATAGAAGAGAGAGGCGCCCTTTCCGGAAAGGGCCGCTGCCTTTGCCAGAATGCGCCCCTGCAGCGCCGCGTACGAGGCAAAGTCCTGCTTTCTCCTGCGTATGTCAGGACGCCTCGCGAGAACGCCGAGACCTGAGCAGGGCACATCCAGAAGGGCGTCTCCGGGAGTCTTCGCGAGAGGAGGGCAGGAGGCGTCGGCGAGGAAGAGAAGAGGCGTTCCGATCCCCAGGCGGGCGCACTCGGCAGGAAGGTGCCGCAGGCGGCTGATGGAGATATCCGATGCCGCTGCGACCACGCGTCCCGCCTCAAGAAGAGCCGTGGTTTTGCCGCCAAAGCCGGCGCAGGCGTCCCATACCGGGGCTTCGTGCCGGAGAAGCCCCGTTTCGGCCAGGACGCAGAGACTCGCGCCCTGCTGGAAGGAGAGCGCGCCCTCCCTCTGCAGGGAAGTGAGGTCCATCCTGCCGGAGAGGCCGAGGCCGCCTTCAGGCACATAAACGCCCGCGCTTTCCCCTGCCGCACCGGGAAGCGGAAGAGCGCCGGACTCAAGGAGCGTTCTTCTGAGATTTTCCCATCCCGGCCTCGAGGAATTCACGCGGATTCCGGCGCAGGGACGGGCAAAGGATTTCTTCATGAGCGCGATGGCCGTTTCCCTGCCTTCCTGGGCAAGCCAGAGGCGGCCCACTTCTTCAGGCAGGCTGTAGAAGCGGCAGAGAGCCGGGAAATCGTCAGACTCACCCTTCTGCCGGTAAAAATCAGGGGAAAGCGGCGCAGAGCCCATACGCTGGAGCGAGCGCAGGGCGCCGTTGGCCACGCGGTCGAGGCCCTTTCCAAAGAGCCGGCGCACATCGGACACGGTTCCGTTCACAATGGCGTGGGCCGGCGCGTGCTCCTCAAAGAGAAGGGCGCAGGCCGCCGTCTTCACGGCGAGAAGGAAAAGAGCGGGAAGTCTGTCCGCGCGGGGAAAAAGACGGCGCAGGACGAAGTCCAGACGGATATCCGCGCGCAGAACGGAATACACGAGATCCGTGGCCTGCCTTTTCACGGAAAGGGGCAGCTCCGGATTTCTGAGGGACTGGGAAAGAGCCTGCTGCACAGGCATGCCGTCACCGGTGAGAAGAAGCGCCCGGAGGGAAACGCTGCGCGCGGAAGGGGTAAGGCGTCCCAGGAGGGAAAACGGATTTGCCATGCCGCTACCCGGCCGCGCCCTGCGGAGGAAGGGCCTCTCCTATGACCGCGGGTCCGGAGAGGGAAAGGCGCAGACCGTTGATATAGGAGACGGCGTCCATGGACTTCTTTCCGCCGGGCCTGATACGCACCACACGGAGGAGCCCGTCAGGGCAGGCCACGAAAAGCTTCTTTCTGGTGGCCACGATGGCGCCGGCGGGATACGTTTCCTCACCGGCTTCAGGCACGGCCTCCTCGATGATGACGGGCACGGGATCGGCCCCGCCTATACGGAAGAGGGCGTGAGCCGCGGGATCGGGCGTGAGGCCGCGGATGAGGGCATCCACGCTCTTCACGGGCTTCGAAAAATCCACATGGCTTTCGGCCTTGGTCACCTTGGCCGCGTAGGTGGCGAGGCTCCCGTCCTGTTCGTGCTCCACGGCGCGTCCTTCCGCTATATCGTGGAGAACGCCGCGCAGGAGCGGGGCGGACACGGCCGCGAGTTCGGTAAAGAGCGATCCCGTGGTGCCGCGGCCCACTGGCACTTCCTTCTGGGCGTAGAAGGGGCCGCAGTCGAGCCCGGCCGTCATGCGCATGATGCTGACGCCGATGGTTTCACAGCCGTCCATGATGGCCCTCTGCACGGGCGCCGCACCGCGGTAGGCCGGCAGAAGGGATGTGTGCACGTTAACCGGGGCGAGGCGGGCCGCGTCGAGCACGGCCTGGGGCAGAATCATGCCGTAGGCCGCCACCACGAGGAAATCCGGCTCATACGATCTCACGAGCTGAAGAGCCTCTTCCGTCTTCATGGAGGAAGGCTGATGCACGGGCAGTCCCTTCTCCAGCGCCAGGACCTTCACGGGCGAAGGCATAAGGCGCCGGCCTCGTCCGGCTTCCCGGTCAGGGCGGGTGAACACAGCCTGCACGGAAAATTCCGGCCACCCGAGAAGGGAGGCCAGAATGTCACCGGCGAAGGCCGGTGTGCCCATGAAAACTACTTTTCCTGCTTTTGTCTCTTGAGCCATTTTTTGACCTTGTTGTCGTAGAACGCGCGGCGGATGTGGCCGATTTTGTCAATGAAGAGCACGCCCTTCAGATGATCGGTCTCGTGCTGGACGATAATGGCTTCGAAGCCATCGATATCCCTGTCGATGACATTGCCGTCGAGATCGAGGGCCTTCAGGTGGATGGTTTCGGAGCGGCGCACGTCGGCGCGGAAGTCCATGGGGACGGAGAGGCAGCCTTCCTTCTCGCTGACAATCTCCCTGCCCGTGAGGGTGACTTCGGGATTGATGATCACGTGCGGCTGCTTCGGTTCGTCCTTGCCTGCGGGATCGTAGACAACCATATTAATGAGCCTGCCCACCTGCGGGGCAGCGAGACCGACGCCGGGAGCCTCGTACATGGTTTCGAGCATATCCCTGGCAAGAGTCCGGATTTCGTCGGTGATTTCCGGGATGGGGGAGCAGACCTTCCCCAGAATCGGGTCGGGGTACAGGACAATCTTGAGTTTCATGGGTACACCTTAAAGACGAACCGGAAAGAACAGCGTGTGTCCTTTCCGGTTCTGCAAAAGAGATACCGGAGCCCTGAGGGCTCCGGACACGGGTATTTCTACTTGCCGCTCGCGTCGTTTTCCTGGGCCTTCTTCTTGTCCGGGGTCTCGCGCAGGCGCAGGCCGAGCTCGCGCAGCTGCAGGGCCGCGACTTCGCTGGGCGCGTCGGTCATGAGGCAGGTGGCCTTCTGGGTCTTGGGGAAGGCGATGACGTCACGGATGCTCTCGGAATGGGAGAGCAGCATGACCAGGCGGTCGAGGCCGAAGGCGAGGCCGCCGTGCGGCGGAGCGCCGAACTCAAGGGCGTGGAGCAGGAAGCCGAACTGCTTCTCGGCGCGCTCCTCGGTGAAGCCGAGTTCCTTGAACATGCGGCGCTGGGTTTCGGCGGAATGGATACGGATGGAGCCGCCGCCCACCTCATTGCCGTTGAGGATCATGTCGTAGGCGCGGGCCTTGGTGTGGGCCGGGTCAGAGGTCATCTTCTCGAGATGACCGGGCATGGGAGAGGTGAAGGGATGATGGCAGGCCACCCAGCGGTGTTCGTCCTTGTCGTACTCGAAGAGCGGGAACTCGGTAACCCAGAGGAAGTTGAACTTGTCCTGGGGGATGAGGCCCATTTTGTCGGCAATGTGCACGCGCAGGTTGCCGAGGGCGGCGTTGACCATTTCGGGATCGCCGGCCTGGAAGAAGCAGAGATCACCGGGTTTGAGGCCGAGACGGTCGCGGATGGCTTCCTTCTCGCTGTCGGAGAGGAACTTGACAATGGGCGACTGCCAGTCGGTTTCGGACTTGACCTTGATCCAGGCGAGGCCCTGGGCGCCGTAGATGCGCACGAACTCGGTGAAGCCGTCGATATCCTTGCGGGTCAGCTTCTCGCCGCCGTCCACCTTGATGGCCTTGACCATGGCGGCCTGGGCAAAGAGCTTGAAGCCGGATCCGCGGGTGGCGTCCGTGAGATCCACGAGCTCCATGCCGAAGCGGGTATCAGGCTTGTCCACGCCGAAGCGGCGCATGGACTCGTCCCAGGTCATACGCTTGAAGGGCACGGGCACTTCCACGTTGAAGATATCGTGAAAGACGCGTCTGATGAGATTTTCGGCCACGGTCATGACGTCCTCTTCGCGGACGAAGCTCATTTCCATGTCGACCTGGGTGAATTCGGGCTGGCGGTCAGCGCGCAGATCCTCATCACGGAAGCAGCGCACGATCTGGAAATACTTTTCGAAGCCGGCGCACATGAGCAGCTGCTTGAACAGCTGGGGGGACTGCGGCAGCGCGTAGAACTCGCCCTGGTTGAGGCGGCTCGGCACGAGGAAGTCACGGGCGCCCTCGGGCGTGGACTTTGTCAGGAAAGGCGTCTCGATTTCAATGAATCCGCTTTCGTCGAAGAAGCGGCGGATGGACTGCATGACGCGGTGCCTGAGGATGAGGTTCTTCTGCATGCAGGGACGGCGCAGATCGAGATAGCGCCAGGTGAGGCGCAGGTTCTCGCCGGCGTCGCAGCGGTCCTCGATGGCAAAGGGCGGGGTCTTGGAAGTGTTGAGCAGCTTCCAGTCGCTGACCACGACCTCGATCTCGCCGGTTTTGAGATTGGGGTTGGTCATGCCCTCAGGCCTCGGACGCACTTTGCCCCTGATGGCGATGACGTACTCGAGGCGCAGAATGCCGGCGCGCTCATGGGCTTCGGCATTGAAGTCAGGAGAGAAGACAACCTGGGTCAGGCCTTCGCGGTCGCGCAGGTCGACGAAGATAAGCCCGCCGTGGTCGCGGCGGAACTGCACCCAGCCCATGAGGCAGACTTCCCTGCCGTTGTCGGCAAGGGTCAGCTCAGAGCAGCTGTGGGTGCGCTTCCAGTCACCGAGCTCGGTGACGTACTTGTAATGCTCCAGCTGGAGATCCTGAATCTGATCAGACATGACTAATCCTTCGTTGAAATATAGGAGGCGAGGTTTTCCACGGCCACCTCTTCCTGTTTTCCGTTGTCCATGTTCTTCACCGCGCAGACATTGCGGGCAAGCTCGTCACTGCCAATGATGATGGCGTAGCGCGCTCCCGATTTGCCGGCCTGGCGCATGGCGGCCTTCATGCTCGAGGAGGCGTAGCCGAGCTCGCCGGTGAGGCCGGCCAGCCTGAGTCCCCGGGAAACCCGGTAGGCGAGGCCGTAGCAGGAAGGATCGAGGGAAACAGTGTAAAAATCGGGTTTCTTCGGAGCCGGGCTCTTCATGAGGAGAGCGAGACGTTCCATGCCGCAGGCGAAGCCAACGCCGGGGACGTCGGGGCCGCCGAGGCTCTTGATGAGGCCGTCATAGCGTCCGCCGCCGGCCACGGCCGTCTGGGCGCCGATATCATCGCTCTGCAGCTCAAAGGTGGTGCGGCAGTAGTAGTCAAGGCCGCGCACCAGGTGATCGTCCTGCACGAAGGCAATGCCGCTGTCCTTCAGAAGGCCGGTTACCGTCTCGTAGTGCTCACGGCACTCGGGGCAGTTGTAATCGAGAATGCGCGGGGCGTCCTTCATGAAGTCCTGCTGGGAGTCCTTCTTGCAGTCGAGCACGCGCAGGGGGTTGGTGTGCAGACGGCGCTGGCAGTCCTCGCAGAGTTCACTCTCATGCTTTTCGAGATAGGCGATGAGGGCTTCCCTGTACTTCGGACGGCATTCGGAGCAGCCCAGACTGTTGAGGCGCAGGGTCAGCCTGCCGATGCCGAGGCTCGTGATGAACTGCTCGAGCAGGGAGATGACGTCGGCGTCGGCGAGGGGGCTCGCGGAGCCGAGAAGCTCGCAGTCAATCTGGTGGAACTGGCGCATGCGGCCCTTCTGGGGACGCTCGTGGCGGAACATGGGACCGAAGGTGTAGAGGCGCGAGACCTGCTCCTTCGAATTCAGGCTGGCCGCGATGTAGGCCCTCATTATGCCGGCCGTGGCTTCAGGCCTCAGGGAGGTCAGTCTGCCCTTACCGTCGGGGAATGTGTACATCTCCTTCTGGACCACGTCCGTCTCCTGGCCGATGGAGCGGCAGAAAAGATCCGTGTACTCCAGAATGGGGATGCGCACTTCATGGAAGCCATACGTCGGAAAGATGGCCCGGCAGTGTTCTTCCATCATGGTGAAAACCGAGCTTTCCGGCTCAAACATGTCCGCAAAGCCGTTGATGCGAGCGACGCTCATAAAAACCTCAGAGATATGTAAGTTACGAATGTGTTTTTTCGAGAATGAACTTGCCGTACTGCCTGCAGGGCGGCACCGGGTATTCACCGTTGAAGCAGGCCAGGCAGTAGCTGTCGGAGTGCATGACCGACCTGAGCAGTCCTTCGATGCTCAGATAATGAAGAGAGTCAACATCCAACATTTTCTTCATTTCTTCAAGGGAATGATTGGCAGCGATAAGCTCCTTCGGCGAGGCGAAGTCAATGCCGTAGTAGCAGGGGAAGCGGATGGGGGGACAGGAGATGCGGATGTGCACCTCCTTCGCTCCGAGTTCGCGGAGCTTGTGCACGCGCGTGATCATGGTGGTGCCGCGCACGATGGAGTCGTCCACGATGCAGATGCGCTTGCCCTCGATCATGGCCCTCACGGGATTGATCTTCACGCGCACGCCGAAGCTGCGCATGCTCTGGCTCGGCTGGATGAAGGTACGCCCCACATAGTGGTTGCGGATCATGGCGTGCTCGTAGGGGAGCTCGGCGCACTGGGCGAATCCCACGGCCGGGTAGACGCCCGAATCCGGGAAGGGCATGACGAAGTCCACGTCGGGCGTGGACTCGTGGGCGAGCTGCCAGCCCATATTCTTGCGGCAGATGTACACCTGCTCGTTGAACACGTAGGAGTCGGGCCTGGCGAAGTAGATCAGTTCGAAGATACACTGCTTTGGCTTTTCCGGAATGACGCCGCCGAGCATTTCGGAAGACTCGCCGTTCTCGCTCACGATGAACATCTCGCCGGGCTTCATGCAGTGCTCATACTCGGCGTCCATGAGGTCGAAGGCGCAGGTTTCGGATGCCACAAGAGGGGCGCCGTCGAGCCTGCCCACGGAGAGCGGATGGAAGCCGTAGGGATCGCGCACGGCCACCATGAGCCTGCCCAGAAGGAAGATAAGGCAGTAGGCGCCGCGCAGCTGCTGGCAGGTGCGGCGTATGGCTTCGACAGGATCATGGTGCGCGAGCTCGCGCACGAGAAGGTGCATAATGACCTCTGTGTCACTGGTCCCGCGGAAAATGGCGCCCTCGTCCTCAAGCCTGCTCCTCAGTTCGAACGTGTTCACCAGGTTGCCGTTGTGGGCGATGGCGATGTTCATCCCCTTGTGGTTGACAAGGAGGGGCTGGGCGTTGGCTATGGACGGACGTCCCGTGGTGGAGTAGCGCACGTGCCCCACGGCGATGGTGCCGGGCAGGGCCTGGAGGTCTTTCTCCTCAAATATATCGGGCACGAGCCCCATGCCCCTGTGGTCGTGGATATCGCCAGCGTCATCCACGCTCACGATGCCCGCGCTTTCCTGCCCCCTGTGCTGCTGGGCATAGAGGCCGAAATAGGTGAGTCTGGCAGCGTCCACATGACCGTAGATGCCGAAAAGGCCACAATCTTCGTGTATCATTGCGTTTCCTTTGACTGAGAACCCCGTAAGTGAGCTAGCCGCGGTCCCCTCTGGTGTCCGCGTCTTCTCCGCCGTCCATGCTATTGGCGACTATGCCGCCGTTGTCAATCCGGTCGCAGGCCACAACCCTGGCGCCGCCGTCGAGATTGACGCACTTGACGCCCATGGTGGACCGTCCCGTGCTCGAGACCTCGCTGACGCCGATGCGCACAATCTTATTGTTGGAGGTGAGCATGGCCAGCCCGTCGTTTTCCGTAACAGGCATGGCGCTGACCACATCGCCGGTCTTGTTGGTGATGCGGAAGTTGATGACGCCCATGCCGCCGCGGGACTGCAGCTTGTAGAGCCTCGACTGCGTGCGCTTGCCGTAGCCGTTCTCGGAAATGGACATGATGGTGGTGCTGGTATCGCCGCCCTTCAGGAACACGGCAGCGACCACGTGGTCGCCCTTTCTGAGGGAGATACCCTTGACGCCGCGCGCGGACCTTCCCATGCTGCGCACCTCGGAACAGGCGAAGCGGATGGCGTAGCCCTTGTGGGTTACAATCACGGCCTCGTCCTGCTCGCGCACGGGATGCACAAGCACAAGCTCGTCATCCTCGAGCAGCCCCACGGCGATGATGCCGTTCTTGTTGTTGCGGGCGTAGAGGGTGGCATCGGAGCGTTTGACCATGCCGTTCTTCGTCACAAAGAAGAAGGCCTTCTCCTCGGAGAAGCTGCGCACGGCGAGCACAGTGGTCACCCATTCGCCGTCGGAGAGGGGCAGAAGGTTGTTCATGTGCACGCCCTTGGCCGTACGGCTTCCTTCCGGAACCTGGTAGACCCTGAGCTGGTACATGCGTCCCTTGTTGGTGAAGAGGCAGAGGTACTGGTGGTTCGTGGTGGTGAGGAAGTCCTGCACGCAGTCATCCTCGCTCGTGTAGAGCGCGGAGATGCCCTTGCCGCCCCTGTGCTGCTGCTGGTAGTTGGCGAGGCCCGTGCGCTTCATGTAGCCGCGCCGCGAGAGGGTGATGACAACCTCGTCGTCGGGGATGAGATCCACGGCGTCGAAGCCCCTGGCCTCCTCCTGCACGATATCGCTCCTGCGGGGCGTGGCGTAGTTCTTCCTGATGTCCGCGATCTCGTCGCGGATGACGCCCCTGAGCACGTTCACGTCGGAGAGGATGGTCTTGTACCAGGCGATATTCTTCAGCAGGCCGTTATACTCGGTCTCAATTTCCTCGCGCTGCAGGCCGGTGAGGCGCTGCAGGCGCATGTCGAGGATGGCCCTCGCCTGGATGTCGTCAAGCCCGAAGCGTTCCTCAAGGCGCGTCCTCGCCTCGTCGGGACTGGCTGAGGAGCGGATGATGCGCACCACCTCGTCGATATTGTCGATGGCGATGCGCAGGCCCTCCAGGATATGTGCCCTGGCTTCGGACTTCGCGAGATCGAAGCGCGTCCTTCTGATGACCACCTCGCGCCTGTGATCGAGGAAGATGGTGAGGGCGCTCTTCAGGTTCAGCATGATGGGCTGGTTGTCCACCACGGCCAGCATGTTGATGCCGAAGGACGTCTCAAGGGGCGTATACTTGAAGAGGGCGTTGGTGATGATGTCCGGGATGGTGCCCTTCTTAAGATCAATGACCACGCGGATGCCGTTGCGGTCGGACTCGTCGCGCAGGTCGGTGACGCCCTCGATCTTCTTCTCGTTCACGAGCGCGGCGATGCGCTCCACCATGACGGATTTGTTCACGCCGTAGGGGATCTCATAGATGACGAGGGACTCCAGTCCCTTCTTTCTCTCCTCGACCCTCACGCGCCCCCGGATGCGGATGCTGCCGCGGCCGGTATGGTAGGCCTCATAAAGTCCCCTGCCGGCGTAGACTTCGCCCTTGGTCGGAAAGTCCGGGCCCTTGACGAACTGCATGAGGTCATCAACCGTGGCCTGCGGATTGTCGAGCAGGGCGGTAAGGGCGTCGCAGAGCTCGCCCAGGTTGTGCGTGGGGATGTTGGTGGCCATACCCACGGCGATGCCCGATGAGCCGTTGAGCAGGAGGTTCGGCACCTTTGTGGGCAGGATGGCGGGCTCGTCCAGGCTTCCGTCATAGTTGGGCCTGAAATCCACGGTATCCTTGTCGATATCCCCGAGGAACTCGCCTGCGAGCTTCGCCATGCGCACCTCGGTGTACCTCATGGCTGCAGGGGAGTCGCCGTCGATGGAGCCGAAGTTGCCCTGGCCGTCCACGAGGGGATCCCGCATGCTGAAGTCCTGTGCCATGCGCACCAGGGCGTCATAGACCGCGGAGTCGCCGTGGGGATGATACTTACCGATGACATCGCCGACCACGCGGGCGGACTTCTTGTACGGCCTGTTGTACGTGTTGCCGAGTTCCGACATGGCGTAGAGAATGCGCCTGTGCACCGGCTTGAGGCCGTCGCGGGCGTCGGGAATGGCCCTGCCCTTGATGACGGATACGGAATACGCGAGGTAGGAGTCGCGCAGTTCCTTGGCGATGCCCACCTCTTCTATTCTATCTTCACTTCTCTCTTCAGTGTCCACGTTATCCTCGTTCTCTCGATAAAATGCTTTAGATGTCCACGTCCTGGAGGTTGCTGGCGTTGCGCTCGATGAACTCGCGGCGCGGCTCCACGCGGTCGCCCATGAGATCCTCAAAGGCGTTGTTGGCGTCCTCGGCGTCCGTCACGCGGACTTGGAGCATGCTCCTGTTCTTCGGATCCATGGTGGTGACCCAGAGCTGTTCGGGGTTCATCTCGCCAAGGCCTTTGTAGCGCTGGATGGAGTAGCCCTTACAGGCTTCCTCGAGAATGGACTGGCGCAGCCTGAAGACGTCGTCGATGGAGGATTCCCCGTCGGGTTTCTTCACGGTGAAGGAGGATCCGCCGTACTGCGAGCGCAGGGTCTCGAAGAAGTTCCAGCCGTCCGTGTACTTGCGGGAGGCGAAGAACTCGAAGCCGCGCCTGGTCTGATGGCTTTCCCTGTTCTCGAAGAGCACGAAGGCGCGCTCCTCCTCATCCTCGGTGGCCGGATTGTGCTGGAGCAGGCAGGTGTAGCCGTTCTGTTCCATCCAGTCGTGAAAGACGCCCGTCCCGGCCGAGATCTGCTCCTCGCTGGTAATTTTCTCGGGGCAGGTGACAAGGGCGAGGAAGAGCTGGCGCGGCATGCCGTTGAGCTCGGCGCCGGAAACGGTCTTCCCCAAGGTCTCAATGGACTCGAGGAAATGCACGAGGGAAGCCCCGCTCAGGACAGTGCCGTTCCCTGAGATCACGGAGAAGGATTCCCTCGCCTTTTCCATGCGGAATTCGTCGAGCTTCTCGTCGTCCTTGAGGAACTTCTCAAACTTGGCGTTGTGCACCCTGTAGAGGGGGGGCTGGGCGATATAGATGTGCCCGGCCTCCACGAGAGAGGGGTACATTTTGTAGAAGAAGGTCAGGAGCAGGGTGCAGATATGGGCGCCGTCCACGTCGGCATCGGTCATGATAATGATCTTGTCATAGCGGAGTTTGGAGATGTCCATATCCTCGCCGCCCACGCCGACGCCCATGGCCGTGATCAGGGATTTGACTTCCTTGTTGGCGAGCATTCTCTCGAGACGGCAGCTCTGGGTATTCAGAATCTTGCCGCGCAGGGGAAGGATGGCCTGATGCCTGGGATCCCGTCCCTGCTTGGCGGAACCGCCTGCGGAGTCGCCCTCGACGATGAAGAGCTCGGAGTCGGAGGGATCCTTGCTCTGGCAGTCAGCCAGCTTGCCGGGCAGGGCGTTGTCGAAGAGCGCTCCCTTGCGGCGCACGATTTCCTTGGCCCTGCGGGCCGCTTCCCTAGCGCGGGCCGCGTCAGCGGCCTTGCCGATGATGAGGCGGATGTACTTGGGGTTCTCGTCGAAGTAGCGGCTCAGGTTATCGTAGACCACGCCGGCCACCACGGCCTGAATTTCAGAGTTGCCGAGTTTCGTTTTGGTCTGCCCCTCGAACTGCGGATCCGGGAGCTTGACGGAGATAATGGCCGTGAGCCCCTCGCGCACGTCGTCGCCGGAGAGCTGGGGCATTTTGAGTTTTTTGGCGATGTCGGGCTGGTTCTTGAGATAGTTGTTGATGGCCCTCGTCAGGCCGATCCTGAAACCGGAAAGGTGGGTGCCGCCCTCAGCCGTGCGGATGTTGTTGGCGAAGGAGTACACGGTCTCCTTGTAGCTCGTGGTGTACTGCACGGCGCAGTCCACAGTGACATTTTCCTGAAGCGCCTCGATGAAGATGACGGGATGAAGCTTCTCCTCGCCCTCGTTCAGGGCCTCCACGAATTCCCTGAGCCCGCCTTCCGCGTGGAACGTGTGCTTCTCGTTGATGCGCTCGTCGATGCAGGTGATGGTGAGGCCCTTGTTGAGATAGGCGAGTTCCTCGAAGCGCTTTTTCAGCACGTCGTAGGAATATTCCGTGGTCTCGAAGATCTCGGGATCCGGTTTGAAGTGCACCGTGGTGCCGTGCCCGGTAACGCCTTCCTCGATGACGGTCAGCCTGTCCTGCGGCACGCCGCGAGCGTAATGCTGGCGGTACCGCTTTCCGTCGCGGCGCACGGTGACGGTGAGCCACTCGGAAAGGGCGTTGACGCAGGACACGCCCACGCCGTGCAGGCCGCCGGACACCTTGTAGCTTCTGTTGTCGAACTTGCCGCCGGCGTGGAGGATGGTCATGACCACCTGAACGGCGGGCACATGCTCCTTGGGATGGATGTCCACGGGAATGCCGCGGCCGTTGTCACGCACGGTGACGCTGTTGTCGGAATGCAGGGTCACCGTGATGCTGTCACAGAAGCCGGCCATGGCTTCGTCGATGGAGTTGTCCACCACTTCGTAGACAAGGTGGTGCAGGCCGCGCGTGTCCGTGGAGCCTATGTACATGGAAGGCCTCTTGCGGACGGCGGCGAGTCCTTCCAGGACAGTGATGGAGGCGGCTGTGTATTCGTTCTTTTCAGGCATTAATTTTCTTCCTCGGAATAGTAGGCGTCGTCAACGATATGAACGGGCATGGCAATGACGACATAGTTTTTGTCGTCGTCGGTCTGGAAGGAACAGGGGCCGTTCTCGGAGGCGATCTTGATGGTCAGGCTGTCTTCTCCGAGGCGGGAGAGCAGTTCGACGAGCCCCCTCGTGATGAAGGCGATGTGATCGACCGTGCTTTGGCACTCCGCGGCTATGGTTTCCGTGGCCGAGCCCGTCGACTTGTCGCTGGAGGCGATGGTCAGGCTGTCCGCGGCGATGGTGATGGCCACGCTGTTCTCATCCCTGGAGTTGAAGATCAGGCTGCGGGCCAGGGCGTCGGAGAACTCGGTCCTGCTGGTGCGCACGACGGAGCAGGCCCCCGACTCCATCTTGTCGAGAAAGATGGAATAGTCGGGGTAGGAAAACTGCACAAGCGGGATGCTCACCATATCCCTGCCGTCGTTGTTCCTGATGAAGAAGCGCTTCGGCGTGAGGCTGATTTCGATTTCCTCGGGGGAGATGAGCTTCTTGATGTCAGCGAGATACTTCTTCTGGATGAGAACGCCTTCCTTCGGCAGTTTCTCGAGAAGGGCGTCGTTATAGACCCTCACCAGGGCGAAGCGGTGGCCGTCGAGGCCGCAGAAATCGATTTCGCCGTTATCCTTGGGCTGGATGAAGAGGCAGCCCAGGGGGCTGTCATCGTCGTCCATGATACAGAAGAAGATGCGGTCGATAATGCTCACGAGCACCTCGCCGGACCAGGTCACCGTGTCCGCCTCGGGGAAGGGCGTGAAGGGCTGGAACCATTCCTCGTTGCTTGTGGGCAGCTTATAGAGCCTGCTTCCCTGGCTGATGACCAGATTGTGGCCTTCCTCGTCCGTGGCCATGTTCACAATGCCCTGGGGCAGGGCGCGGAGCAGATCCGTGACGGATTTCGCCTGCACGCCGACGAGTCCGTCCTCCTCCACCTCGGCCGGATAGGTGCCGATGTACTCCGTGCTCGCGTCCGTGGCCATGAGCGAAATGCTCTTTTTCTCCCTGTCGGTCCTGATCCACATGGTCCGCAGCATGGCGGCGCCGGCCTTGGCCGGAGTGATGTTGCTGGCTTTCTGGAGTCCGTTAACGCAGTGTTCTCTGTTAATAGCTATCTTCATATTTTTCCCAAAGAATAGAGTATCGGTTTTTCCTGTTCGTAACTTCGGTAACTGTCAGTATTTACGGAAATTTATTCTGTTTCCACGGGAACGGGCATTGTGCTTCCGGGAACGGCGGCGGTTTCCGCCATGCCCCGCTACAGGCCTGTCACCGGAGCGCTTTCGGGCATGGCGATGACAGCGTAGTTTTCGTCCGTATCGGTCTGGAAGGAACAGGGGCCGGTTCCGGACGCGATCCGCATTGTCAGGCTGCCGGTTCCGAAGTGGGAGAGCAGTTCGGCCAGTACCCTCGTCACGAAGACGAGATGTTCCACCGTGCTCCGGCAGTCCGCCGCGATGGTTTCCGTGGCCGACCCCGTTGACTTGCCGCTGGAGGCGATGGTCAGGCTGTCTTTCCCGATGCTGATGGCCACGCTGTTCTCATCCCTGGTGTTGAAAATCAGGCTGCGGGCCAGGGCGTCGGAGAACTCGCTCCTGCTGACCCGCACGATGGAACAGGTGTCCGCTTTCATCCTGTCAAAGAAAACTGAGTAGTCGGGATACGCGAACTGCGCAAGCGGGACGCTCACCATATCCCTGGCGCCGCGGTTTCTGATGAAGAAACGCCTGGGAGTGAGGCCGATTTCGATTTCCCCGGGGGAAATGAGCCTTCTGATGTCGGCGAGATACTTTTTCTGGATGAGGATGCCTTCTCCGGGAAGTTTCCCGCGGAGAGCGCTGTTTGTAATCCTCACCAGGGCGGCGCGGCAGCCGTTGAGCCCGCAGAAGTCTATCCCGCCGTTTTCCTCCGGATGGATGCAGAGGCAGCCGAGGGGGCTGTCCTCGTCATCCAGAATGCAGAAGAAGACGCGGTCTATGATGTCCAGGAGTTCTTCACCGGACCAGCCCACGGTTCCGGTTCCGGGGAAAGGGATGAGGGGCTGGAACCATTCCCTGTTGCTTGCCGGCAGTTTGTAAAGCCTGCTTCCCTGAGAGATGACCAGGTTGCGGCCCCGCCTGTCCGTAAACATGTCCACGCTGCCCTCCGGCAGGGCGCGGAGCAGATCCGCGAGGGACTTTCCGTACACACCCACGAACCCGTCCTTCTCCACTTCGGCCGGATAGGTGCCGAGGTACTCTGTATACCCGTTCGAGGCCATGAGCGTGATGCTCTTTCCCGCCCTGTTGGTTCTGATCCACGTGGTCTTCAGCATGACGGTGGCTGCCCTTGCGGGCGTGACGTTGCCGGCTTTCTGGAGTCCGTCCACGCAGTGTTCCCTGTTAATAGTTATTTTCATATTTCTTTCAAAGAAGGAAGAATCTCTGTCAGAATGTGCGTAACTGAGATAACTTCCTGTATTTATTTAATTTTATGATGTTCGTAACAAGGCGTGAAAGGAACATCGGAATGTGCATTGTTCCTATCTTCCCGGAATAAGGAACAATTGGTGACAGAAAGGAACACCCCTCAGGGGGGTATAAAATGTCATTTTGTTCGTAACTCATATAACAGGCTGATTTTTAAGGAAAAAACACATGTATTTTTTGTTCCTTGCCGTGTTCCTCAGTGTTCCTTTTTATGCGCAGGGCACAAAAAGGGCGGAAAACACCGCCTCTGGCAGGGGCCTTTCCCCTCCCTTTTTCACGGAAAGAAACCATATCCTATTTTAATAATTTAAACAAGTTTTAATACGTTGAAATCATTGATCTTTTAGTGTGATCGGCCGAGGCTCCGGCTCCCCTCCGGATATGGACAAAGAGAAGGCCCGGGAATAAAATCGCCCGCTATGTTTAAAAACGGTCAGAAACCCTATTTATCTGTTTTTGTTTGCTTTCTGCTTTTCGCTTTCGCGCTGGCGCAGATTCTGCCTTCTTCCCCGGACTGCGGCACCGCCGGACCGGCGTCCGCCTTCGCGAAGGAGAGAAAGGAACAAAGTTACAAACATACCGGCAGTTCTTCCCGCCATCACTCTGCCTCCCGGGAAAGGAGCCGTTCCCGCGGTTCCCGGGATGAGGACGGAGGCGGCGGGCAGAGCGGCAGGGAAAGCATAGGCGCTGCCCTCGGCGCCGCGGCTGCGGCCACGGGGGTAAGCCTCGGTACTGCTGACGCAGACTCCGGCGGAAATGACGCGGATTCCCCGCTTCCGGGCTACCAGCCCCCGTCTGACACCTCTCCCGTGACCCTCAGTCCCGGCGTGGACGTGGACGGGGAAGCGGGCGCCGTGACCGGCGAGGGCCAGGACGGCGGTGACAACGCCCCGAGCCCTGACGGCTCCTCCACCTACCGGGAACTCGGCGGCGACGATGACGACTCCGGCGATCCCACGGCCTATTCCTCGGATACCGGGGCCGCCTCCTCACTGGCTCCGGAGGCCAGGCGCATCGTGCGCAAGGGCACGCTCAGAAACGGCGAGGACGAGGACACCATCTTCAGGGGCGCCGATCCCTCGAGCCGCCGCGAATTTCTGTCCGCGGCCCGCAGATACAACCGCTCCTGGCTGCCCGGGCACTTCTACAGCATCGTGTGCGACGGCACGGGCTGCATCAAGCGCCTCGAATACGAAATCGATCCCAGAAAGCGCCTCGTGGTCGAGGGCGACGAACCCGTGGCCCGCCTCGAGAACGTCTCCTACCGCATCGCCCTTACCGGCGTGGTCTGCATCGTGCGCGACGACATTTTCCAGGCCGTGGCCGATATGGGCGAGTCCCCGCGCCTCGCCGCCATGCTGGCCGAGGTTTTCGGCACGGAAATCAACTTCCTCAAGGACGTCCATCCGGGCGATTCTTTCGCCATCGCCGTGGAAAAGCGCTACCAGAACGGCAATTACTACGGCTATGGCCGCATCCTCGCCGCGAGCTTCACTTCCTCCGGGCACACCTTCGAGACCTTCCTCTTCCCCTCGAACGGAAAGGACGCCTACTACAACGCCAAAGGCGAGAACACCCACAGGGCCTTTCTTCAGGCTCCCCTCGCCGTGACGCGCATCACCTCGCGCTTCTCCATGTCCCGCAAGCACCCCATCCTGGGCTATTCAAGGCCCCATCAGGGCGTTGACTACGCGGCCCCCACCGGCACGCCTATCAAGGCCGTGAGCGATGGCGTGGTGACGGCACGGGGCTGGGGCGGCCAGTCCGGCAACCGCGTCATCATCGCCCATGCCGACGGGCTCGAGTCCCTCTATTCCCATCTCTCCGGGTTCGCCCGCGGCCTCAGGAACGGCTCGCAGGTTTCCCAGGGCCAGGTTATCGGTTTCGTGGGGATGACCGGCCTCGCGACAGGCCCGCACCTCGACTTCCGCCTGCGCAAAAACGGCCAGTTCATCGATCCCTCCAAGGCCCTCAACCCCCGCAGCGCTCCTGCGAGCGTCTCTGACAAGCAGAAATTTCAGAAGGTTATGGCCGTGGAGAAGGAATTCCTCACCGGTCACAAGCCTCTCACGGAGTACGATCCCGTGAAGCTTTTCGGTGAGTAGCCGCCCCTTCCCGGGCCGCTCTTTTTCCGTATTTGAGTTTTGCCCCCAATCCGGCTACTAATCAGCATTTCAGTACGCTCATGCGGCTCTCTCTTTTCAAGCGTTCCTAAAAGCGGAGAAAACATGCTCGACCTCATCCGTTCCAACTCTCAGTCTTTCGGCGTCAAACTCGCCTTCGGCATCATCATCCTGGTCTTTGTCTTCTGGGGCATCGGCAGCATCACGGATACCGGTTCCGTCAACGTCGTGGCCATGGTCAACGGCCAGCCCATCACCTTCCAGACCTTCGAGATGGCGTACCGCAGGGCCGAGGAGCAGGCCAACCAGTCGAACCCCGGCAGACGCTGGACCGATCAGGACAAATCCCAGCTCGGGCATCAGGTTTTCCAGAGCCTCCTCTCCGAGGAACTCCTCGTGCAGGAAGCCGGCAAAAACGGTTTCTCCGTCTCTCCCCTGGAACTCAGGAAGTACGTGGAAAATATCCCCGCCTTCCGCAACGACAAGGGACAGTTCGATCCCGCGCTGTACACCAATGTTCTCCGCCAGCAGCGCCAGAGCCCCGCTGAGTTTGAGGCCGGCCTCACCCGCCAGCTTCTTCAGGAAAAAATGGCTGCCTTCGTTGCCGGCGGCGTCTGGCTTGACCCGAGCGAGCCCCGCAGCCGCTACAACTTCCTGAAGCAGCAGCGCGTGGCCGAGTATATCTATCTCCCCGCCTCCGCAGCGGGCGATATGCCCGTTCCTCCGGAGGAAGAAAGCCGCAAATACTACGAAGCCCACAAGCAGCTCTTCGCCGTGCCGCAGAAGGTCTCCGTGGAATATGTCGCCGTGGATCCCGCCCATCTCGTGGATCCGAAGAGCATTTCCGCCGGTGAGTGCAGAAAGTGGTACGACGCCCACCAGTCTGATTTCAGCGAGCCTGACAGAGTGCTCGTTTCCCATATCCTTGTGCCCCTGGCCAAGGACGCTTCCGCAGAGGACGTGAAGAAGGCCGAGGCCCAGGTGGCCGCCATTCAGAAAGAACTCGCCTCCGGAAAGTCTTTCGCCGAAGTCGCCGACGCCCATAACGCTCCCCAGGCCGCCGGCAAGGGCGGCAGCGTGGGCTGGGTTGAGCCCGGCATGACCGTGCCCGAATTCGAAAAGGCTGCTTTCGCCGCGGAGAAGGGCCGGGTTGTCGGTCCCGTCAGGACGCAGTTCGGCCTGCATCTCATCTTTGTGGAGGATAAAAAGGCCGCGCGCGTCAAACCGTTTGACGAGGTGAAGGATCAGATTGCCGCTGACATCGCGAAGACGAACGGCAAGTCCAGGGTCAACGACGTGCTCGACTCCCTCATCGAGGAAAATATTCTCGGCAGGCCCCTCGCGGATGCCGCGCAGAAGTACGGCCTCAAAGCCGAGAAAACCGATCTCCTCGCGAAAGCCGACCTGCAGCAGAAGCTTTCTGTGACCCCGGAAGGCGCGGACACCATTTTCAAGACCGGCAGCGGGCACTCCGTGGACGTTCCCCTCGAGGCCGGAGACAATTACGTCATCGTGCGCGTGGACAAGTCCGTGCCCGCCACATTCAGGGATTTCGCCGGCGTGAAGGCCGAAGTTGAGGGCATGATCCGCGCCGAGGCCGGCAGGGAAGCCGGGAAGAAGGTGCTTGAGGCCGCCCTGAAGGATCTCCAGAAGGGCACGGTGCCTGACTCCCTCAAAGGCCGGGTGAAAACCTCCGAACCCGTTGACAGGGGCGGCGCCATGGCTCCCTTCAATGCCCAGCAGGCTCTTGACGAGGTCCTCTTCAGCGCCCCGCTCGGCCAGTGGATTCCCACTGTCTTCGCCGTGTCCACCCAGAATGAGTCCGGCGTGCTCGTCTGCCGTACCGCGAAAATCATCGATCCCTCGGACAAGGACTGGAGCCAGTTCGAAGGATTCATGTCCAACCTTACGCAGCGTGAACGCATCGAGAGCGTCTATGAGGCCTTCCTTCAGGAAATCGCCGACAAGAGCAAAATCAACATCATGAATCAGGACGCTATCGACCGCAAGAACATGTAACCGGCCGTTTCCCCCCGTTTTTCTGTTCTTCAAACAACCCTTCTTCAGGAGGGGAAAAGCACTATGTGTGGTATCATCGGTTATTCGGGCTACCGCCCGGCCATCCCCGTCGTCATCGAGGGGCTGCATCATCTGGAATACCGCGGCTACGATTCCGCGGGCGTCGCCTCCGTTCAGCAGGGCAGGTTCAGGATCGTGCGCGCCAGAGGCAAGCTTTCCGCGCTTGAGGATCTGCTGAGCAAGGAACCCCCGTCCACGGCCACCACAGGCATGGGCCACACCCGGTGGGCTACGCACGGCGAACCCGCCGTCCGCAACGCGCATCCCCAGATGAGCAATGACGGCACCCTCGCCATCGTGCACAACGGCATCATCGAAAACTATCTCGAGATCAAGGCCGATCTCGAGTCCAAAGGCTACACGTTCAGCTCCGAGACAGATACCGAAGTCCTCGTCAATCTTGTCCAGGAATGCCGGAAAAGCGAGCCCGACCTCCTGAAAGCCTTCTCAAAGGCTCTGTCCATGGCCCACGGCGCCTACGCCGTCTGCCTCATGAGCCAGGAGGATCCGGACACCTTCTACGCGGCCCGTCTTTCCGCGCCCCTCATCATGGGCGTGGGCACGGGCGAGTTCTTCGTTGCTTCCGATATCCCCGCCTTCCTGCAGTACACCCGCCAGGTGGTCTTTCTCGAGGACGGCGAGCTCGTGAAGGTCGACCACGGGGGCTATCAGATTTTCACCATTGGCGGCCTGAAGCCCGTCACCCACCAGGTCATGACCATCAAGTGGGATATGCAGTCAGCCCAGAAGGGCGGCTACCGCCACTTCATGCTCAAGGAAATCTTCGAGCAGCCCCGCGTCATTGTCGACGGCCTCACCGGCAGGGTGGATCCGGAGGAAGGCAGCGTGCGCCTGCGCGAGCTCGACAGCCTCAACGTGCCGGAAAGGCTTCATATCGTTGCCTGCGGCACGTCCTATCACGCGGGGCTCTGGGGACGCTACCTCATCGAGAACTGGGCGCAGATTCCCGTTCAGGTGGAGATCGCCTCCGAGTTCAGGTACCGCGACAGGCTTCTTCTCGGAAAGAAGGACATGGTCCTCGTCATCAGCCAGAGCGGTGAGACGGCCGATACCCTGGCCGCCCTGCGCATCGCGAAAAAGAACGGCGTGCCCCTGCTCGGGCTCTGCAACGTCGTCGGCTCCTCCATCGCCCGCGAGGCGGATTCCGTCCTCTATACCCAGGCCGGTCCCGAAATCAGCGTGGCGTCCACCAAAGCCATGTGCAGCCAGATGCTCATGCTCTGCCTCATGGCCCTCTACTGGGGCGAGCGCAGGGGCGTCACGGACGCCGGATTCAGAAAGTCGGTCATACGCTCCCTTCTGGATCTGCCCGGAAAACTGGAAAAAGCCCTGCCCGATATGCATGAGAAGGCCAGGGAGCTTTCCCGCAAGTACGCAAGGGCGAAAAACTTCTTCTACCTGGGCCGCGGCCACTGCTATCCCATGGCTCTCGAGGGCGCCCTCAAGCTGAAGGAGCTCTCCTACATTCACGCCGAGGGCTATGCCGCCGGGGAGATGAAACACGGTCCCATCGCGCTCATCGATCAGACCTTCCCCACGTTCGCCCTGGCCCTGAAGGATGAGCTTCTGCCCAAGGTCGTTTCCAATATCGTGGAAATCCAGGCCAGGCAGGGACGCGTCATCACGCTCACCAACGAGGGCTGCGACGTCAAAGGCGACGATATCTGGGTCATCCCTGATGTGGGCAAGCCCTTAACGGCCTTCTTCGTGCTGCCCGCCCTGCAGCTCTTCAGTTACGAGACTTCCGATTACCTGGGCAAGGATGTGGACCAGCCCAGGAATCTGGCCAAGAGTGTTACTGTCGAATAGCCCGGCAGTTACAGGCGCCGCTCCGTCAGGCAACAGGGACGGGGCGGCGTTCTTTTTTCTGCTGTGAGATACGGAAAGAGTCCTGAAAGGCCGTCAGAAGCCGTTTTTGGGCGTCAGGGACGTATGGCTGTTTCTTTTCCGGCTTACAGGTAGGGGGAGAAGAGCCAGAAGGCCGCGTTGCGGAGTTTTTTGAAGAGGCTGAAGCTGTCGAGTATGTCTGTCGTGATTTCCCGGCTGTCCCTGAGCTTTTCTTCCATGAAGGACGAGATGACGCCGTTAAAGGCCGTGTCAAAAATTTCCGTATTGAGCTCGAAGTTCAGCCTGAGGCTGCGCGCGTCGTAGTTGGCCGAGCCTATCTGGCAGTAGTAGTCGTCGATGGCCAGAAGCTTGGTATGGGCGAAGGGCGGCTTCTGATAGAAGACCCTGACCCCGGCCTGCAGAAGCGGCCTGAGCAGCCTGAACGTCGCCCAGTGCACGTAGAAGAGGTTGTTTTTTGCGGGGAGGATGACTTTGACGTCCACGCCCTTTTCCGCGGCCGTGCGCAGCGACGAGTAAATTTCCCTCGACGGCAGAAAATAGGGCGTCATGATACGCACTTTCTTCAGCGCGTTGCTGATGCTGCCAGCGATAAGGTCGTTCAGCGGATCGGTGCTGCCGCCGGGGCCGTCCATGACAATGCGGCACAGGGATCTGCCCACGCGCTCCGGGCTCCTTTCCGGCAGCGCCGTGTCGTACTTTCCCGTGGCAAAGCCCCAGTCCATGAGAAAGGCCCTGCGCAGCTCCCTCGTGATGGGCCCCTGACAGCAGAACTGCATATCCTGCACGCAGTGCCTGCGCCCTGGCAGGACCACATGGTAGTCTGCGATGTTCATGCCGCCCGTGAAGGCCACGTCATCGCAGACAAGGAGTTTCCTGTGGTCGCGCAGGTTGATCATGAGATTCGGCGGGAAGAGCCTCGGGGGCAGAAAATAGGCGACCCGTGCACCGGCCTTCGCGATTCTTCTGACAGGCGTTCTGAAGGAATAGAAGCGCCCGAGGCCGTCAAGGAGGATGCGCACGTCCACGCCGCGCTGCACGGCTGCTGTGAGCTCCTCCGCGAAGCTGTCAGCCACCTCTCCGGAGTTGAAAATATAGGTGAGCAGGTAGACGTGATCCTTCGCCCGGCGGATGGCCTCCAGCATGGCAGGATAGGCCTCGTTGCCGTTGACGAGGGGCTCGATGCTGTTGCCGCCGCAGAGATGCTGCTGCGTGAGATGGCGGCCGAGCATTTCCATGTGCCGGATCTGTTCGGGAATCTGCTCGGGGACCTTCGTTCCGAGAGCGGGGTGCGTATAGCCCGGAGCGAGCGCGGCGTTATGGCGCATGATGGCCGCCGCGCGGCTCTCGGTGCGTCCTATGCCGAAAATGGCATAGGCGATGACTCCGACCACCGGCATGAACAGGACGACGACGGACCAGCCCAGCGCGGAACGCGGATCGCGTTTCGTGAGGAGGGCGTGACCCACAGCCACCCAGGCCAGCAGGTGGAAGAAGACAAGGCCCAGCTCCAGAAGAAGGATCACGTCCCGTGTCCTTCTACTTGCGCACGGAAAGGAGATCGATATCGATGCCCTTGAGCACGCGCTGGGTGGTGGATCCGAAAATCACCTCGCCGAGGGACTGGGGGCCGTCCGTGAACATGGCGATGAGATCGCAGCCTTCCTGATGGGCGACGCGGATGATGGTGTCAGGCACGATGCCTCTTTTCACGAGAAGGCGGTGGGGGATTTTCACGCTGTCCAGGTAGTCGTTGACCGGCTGGATCCGCTTCAGGCCGTCTTCGCTCTTCATGTCGTCGACGGACTTTTTGCCGCTGCCCGACAGAAGCTCTGAGGAAGGTTCTTCGACGTGGAGGAGGATGATTTCACCATCGCAGATCTTGGAAGCCTGCGTGGCCACGCGGATGGCGCGCCAGGCGCCTTCCCTGCCGTCAACGGGGATCAGAATTTTGCTGTACATGATGGTTTCTCCTTAACGTTGAATGTTCAGTTCCCGTATTTTTCTTTCCACAGCCCCGGAAAGCTCGGGCAGAAGCTCATGGACCGCGGAGGCATCGCCCGCGCGCGCCGCCCTGTCCACCAGGGAGGCTATCCTGAAGAGGGCTTCCATGCGGGCCTCATCCGCGGCCCGGGCGATATCAGAGGCGGCTGCGGCCACGTCGGCCATGCGTCCGGAGGCGAGGCCGGCCCGTGCCCTGAGAAGGGCGTTGTCAAAGGCAATGTTGATGGGGAGCGTCCCGCCGGCTGGGGCTTTCTTTGCTGCGGGTTCCTGCGTTTCAGGTCCGAGGTCGATGTCGAGGGAGCTTCCCTGCGCGGCTCCGCCGTTCCGTGAGGCCGGAGCGCTGCCGAAGAGATCCGGAACGTCGTTCACCTGGAGGTCAGGCGTCAGATCCACCACGCTCTCCGGACGGTCTTTCCCGATGTCAGACAGGGTGCCGAGAAGCGCCTCCCTGTCCACGGGCAGGGTCAGGGCGTGCGTGAAGCCTGTTCTCGCCATGTCGGGCCAGCTCGTCTGATCCGGCGTGTACGCGAGAAGGACGGGCAGCCTGAGTTTCTTCTGGCGGCAGAATTCCCTGATGCCGGCAAGGAGCAGGCTGCTCGCTGCCGAGGCTGACCTTCCCTGGAAGATGATGAGATCCGCGGGATTTCTGTCATCAAAAAGCTTCATGAGCTCTGAGGAATCGGCGGCCTGCTTCACGCCGCACCCGGCTTCCCTCAGGATGCCGAGGATTTCAGCGGACACATTGGGATTGTCAGCGAGGAGTATGGCCCTGTACGCGGGCCCGGCCTTCTGTTCCGGCTCTGCCGGGCGCGCCTCCGCCTCAGGGGCGGACGGCTTTTCCCCGTGGTCCTTCACTTCGGTCAGGTTCAGCGTGAAGTTCAGCATTGTCTCGCTGCCGCGGCACTCAAGGCTCAGATAGCCGCCGGAAAGGGCCGCGAGGCGCGCGGCGCGTCCGAGGCTCCTGAAGCTGTTGGGCTTCTTCGCGTCAAGCCCCTGCACGTCCAGGGAGAAGAGAAGCCCGCCCGCGCTGCGGGATCCGGGAATCTTCTTCACCGAGCAGCGCAGGGATCCGCCCTTTGAAAGCTGTTCCGTGCCTTCGGAGAGAAGGTCCGAGAGGACGGCCCCGAGTTCCTCCCCGCAGCCCCTGTACCAGAGGCCGAGGTCCGGAGCCATGAACCAGGAGAGGCCTGTGCCGCGCTCTTCAGCCTGGCCGGCGACCTTCTGGCTGGTGCGCTGCATGATCTCCTGCAGGTTGAATTCGGAAACGGCGGGCTCTTCCGTGCCGGGATTTCCGCCTTCGTCCGCGTTCCCGTTTGCGGCGCCGGCAGAGGGCGCGGATTCCGGCCCCATCTCAAGGTCGAGGCCTTCTTTCGCGGCAGGTTCCGGCAGGGTGGAGGGAGATTCGGGTTCCCCGAGGCTGAGTCCGCCATCCGGGGCAGACGGAGCCTGTACCGGCGCCTGGGCCGGTCCCGCGTCAAGCACGAGGCCGCGGCCGGACTGTCTGCGTACGGGCTGGGAGAAGGCCGTGACGAGCAGGGCGCCCAGGGCGATGCCCCAGAGCGGCAGGGAGGCCAGAAGATGGGGCGGATAGCCGGCCTTCATACCCAGAATGCCGGCCAGAACCGCCGCCGGCGGGATGACGCAGCCGAGCAGGAAGCGGAAGGATCCGGGCAGTCCCCTGAGGCAGGCAGCCACCGTGGTGGGCACGAGCGCGAACATGGCCAGAGGCCAGATTTCGGTGAAGCGGGAGAGCCAGCGCAGGGACGGGATGAGGGAGACGGCCGCGTAAATGAGCCCGAGGAGGCTCAGGAAAAGATACTGGAGATCGAGAACCGGCGCGTTTTCACGCGTGCGCATGAGGGATCGCCCGATGAGCGGCAGGAAAAACATGGCGACACCCGGGGCGATGACGGCGCAGATGCCCCGCACGCTGAGGGGGCCCGTGGCGGAGGGCACGCCGAGAACGGCCTGCCCGAGGGCGCAGATGAGGTAGAGGACGGAGAACGTGCGCCAGTAGCCCTGCTCCACGAGACCGCGCAGGAGGCAGATGGCCAGAATGATGGCCATGGCCACCATGGCGGCCATCTTGTAAAGGCTGCCCCAGTCCGTGGCCGCGTCATGCGGCGTGCGGATGACAGGCGCAAACCATGTTCCGGGCATGCCGTCCAGCCTGATGTAGCAGGCAGTCATGGCTGTTCCGGCTGCGGGCAGAACCATGACGCCCTTCTGCCCGGGACGGCTTTCCTTCCATTCTGTTTTGCCGTTTTCTCCGGGAGCGGGAGAGTAGAGTACCGGTTCGCCGGGCAGGGACTCTCCCATGTCGAGGAGGAATGTTTCAGGCCTCGTGCCTTCGGGGACGGGCTGCAGGTAAAAGCGCAGCCAGCAGGCGCCCGCGCCGGCGGTAAAGGTTTCCGGCCTGAATCTCGTGAATTTCTGGTCGTTTTCGGGCTGCGTCACCTCGTCAATGTTCATGGAGGAGGTAGGATCGGTCAGGACGCTCAGGTAGGGAGTGAGAACGAGGTTCTCGTCCCTCAGGACTGAGGGGACCTGGATGGGCTGGCCCGCCATGGAAGGATCAAAGCCGCCGGGAAGCCTCGGAGGCTGTGAGGGATCGCCGAGATAGGGATGGTTCTTGTCCGGCATGCCCGACGCGGAGGGCGCCTGCGCCGGGGCCTGCTTCGGGGCCTGTCCCCTGTGCGCCGCGGGAGCGTGTCCCGCACCGTTGGGATGCTGCAGGACGCTGGGCGCGGCCTGACCGGGCAGGTGCGGCGGCTGGTTCGGATTGCCGAGATAGGGGCCGGCCTGAGCGTTCAGGAGAGGCAGAAAAGAGCAGAAAAGGAGAAGGAAAAGGAATCTGACGCCGGGATGTTTGAGAAAGTTCATTTCTTCAGGCCTTGTCTGAATCCGCGGATTCCCGGCACCTGCCGGGCTCCCGCGTTTATTTCAACTGTTTCAGGAGTTCCGTGACGGGGGTGCCGTCAGGGGCCTTCGCGTCCGGGTGGGTTTTCAGGAGCTCTTCCCAGGCTTTGCGCGCGCCCGCCGCGTCGTGCAGATCGTAATAGAAGACAATGCCCGTGTTGAAGAGGGCGACAGGATGCCCGGGCTCGATTTCCAGGGTCTTCTTAAAGCAGTCGAGCGCCTTCTGGTACTGGCCGTCGCGGCGGTACATGACGCCGAGATCCGTCATGACGCTGGGATCATCCGCTTTGAGACGAAGGGCGTTCTCGTAGGCCATGATGGAAAGCTTCGCCTGATCCGCGTCGAAGTACAGGTTGCCGAGCTCCACAAAGGCATTCCTGTCTGAGGGGTTCCTGATGACAGCCTTTTCGAGTTCGGCGATGCGGGCTGCCGTGGCTCTGTCCGGGGCCGGGCTCTGCTGGGGGGCGGCCTGCTGCGCGGGCGCGGGTGCGCTCTGGGAGAACTGCGTCTCAGGCACGGCGGGCCCGTTCACGGCCTGGTGCACGAGCACGCCGGCGAGAAAGCCGGCCGCGAAGAGGCACAGGGCAAGAAAGAAAAACCCGAAGCGGGAGAAAAAGATGACGTTTGACGGGCGGGGGTCGGGAGCCGTAACGGGGACCTGGACTGCTGCGGGCCGGTTCTGTTTTGCCATGGGGAAAGAAAACCTCTCTGGTTCGTGTGTTTAAGAGAAATTTCTTACCCTTAGAAAAGGAAAGAGGCAAGCCGCCCCCGGATCCCCCCGCGGACGGCCAGCCTCTTCCAACTGTCTGATTTTTCTTAAATAATGGAACGTCCCGGTTTAGGCTTTCCCCTGAGTTTTCCGCGGCTTTTCACGGAAATGACGGAGCTGAAAACGCGCTTTTCCGTAAGGCCTAGTTCTGGCCGAGTTTCCTGAGCTCAGCCTCTATGAGCTTTTTCTGCACGTCTGAGCATCCGGGCATGGCAAGGGCCCTGTTCCAGTGGTCCCTGGCCCTGTCCTTCTGGTTCAGGAAATAGCAGTAGATCGTGCCGATGCTGTAGTGGACGGCCGGCTGCTCCTTTATGCTCAGGGATTTTTCCATATAGCGGATGGCCTCGTCCTCTTTTTTCTCGAGGTGGCTGATGTAGCCGAGAAGATAGGACGGATCGGGATTGTTCACGTCCGCGGTCTCGGCGCGTTCCAGGAAGGTGCGCGCCGACTGGAGCTCCCCGTTCCTGATGAGCTCGGATCCGAGGGCGATGAGGGCCGCGGGATCGTTGGGATTCTCCTGCAGGCTCAGCATGAGCCTGCCAATCTCGCTCTGCGGCATGGTGTTTTCCTGGGTCGGCGCGGCCTGCGTGTGGCTGTGCTGCACGAGGGAGGGCTCAGTGAGACGGGCGTAAAGCGTCACGGCCAGCATGGCGAGGATGCCGGCGAAGAGACAGACAATGAAGCCTTTTCTGCGAGTATCGGTCATGTGCGTTCCCGTGTTTATCCGCGGTCCCGGCCGCGTCCGCCAAGAAGCTGGAGCGTTTCAATCTTTCTGGTGAGGGCGGCCTGCTTCACCGCTATAAAGGCGGTGTAGAGGCCGATGCCGATCCAGACGGCTATGCCAGCGTACATAATCCACTGTTCAGTCATGGTGTCCACCTTATTTTTTACGGAACGTGTCCTGATTTTCCTGTTCCCCGGCCCTGAAGAGCAGTCTGTCAATCCGGCTTTCCTGCGTGAGCTGGGTCTTTCTCAGAAGGAAGAGACCCAGCCAGAGAAGGCCCATGGCGCCCACGCAGACAAAGACGGTGAGCTTCATTTCCGGCTCGAGCCCGCCCTCCCGGCTCGCGAAGACGGCCGGATGCACGGACCGCCACATGCGGGCCGAGAGGAAGACGAGCGGCACGTCCAGGAAGGCCACGATGCCGAGCACGGAGCGCACGAGAGCCTTTCTCTGCGGGGAGGCGGCCAGAGACCCCATGATGAGGTAGGCCACGTACACGAACCACATGACGAGGGCCGTGGAGAGGCGGGGGTCCCAGGTCCACCATACGCCCCAGGAGCGGCGGCCCCAGATGATGCCCGTGATGAGGCAGAGCGAGGTGAAGACCACGCCGATTTCGGCTGCGGCCCGGGCGGCCAGATCAAAGCTCTCCCTGCGCTTCGCGAGATAGCCCGCGGAGCAGATGAAGACCACGAAAAAGCTCACCAGCGCCCACCAGGAAAGGGGCAGATGAATGTAGAAAATCTTCTGGATGGGGCCCATGGTCTGCTCCACGGGCGCGTAGGCGAAGATGAACCACTGTCCCGCGGCGAGCCCTATGGCGCCGGCGGTGCAGAAGACAAGACTCCAGGGAAAGTGCTTCTGAGGCATCAGTCCTCTCCTGAGTAGATGAAGCGGAAAAGCAGAAGGCCCGCTCCCAGAAAGACGGCGTCAAAGGCCGCGGCGAAGCCGAGCCATGACGAGAGCGCGCCTGAGGCCGGTTCGCCGAAGAAGGCGGAAAACACGGTGATGGCGGCGAGGAGCAGGGGAATAATCAGGGGAAAGATGAGCAGGCTGAGCAGGGACTCCCTGGCGGCCTGGCCCTGGGAGAGCGCGCCTAGCAGGGATCCCAGCGCCGCGAGGCCTGTGTCGGCGAGAAAGAGCATGAGGAAGCCCTCCGTCACGCCGCCCGCTATGCTCTGGTCCATGAAGACCACGGACGCGGGAAGAAAGACAGCCTGACTTATGAGAATCAGAATAAGCCCGGCGAGCCCTTTCCCGAGCCATACTCCCGTGACGGGAGCGGGCACGAGCAGAAGGGCGAGGCGCGCGCCCGTGCCTTCCTCATAGGAGTAGAGTGTGTTGAAAATGAGCACCTGGCAGAAAGAGGAAGCCAGCCAGAAAATGGTGGCTGCCGTCTGCGGGGAGACCGTGTCCCCGGCTTTCCGGGACAAGCTGAACATGAAGATGAGCAGAAGTCCCAGAAGCAGGGCCTGCACGAGGCCCGCGCTGCGGGTGAGGGTGACGGAAAGATCCTTCCTGGCCATGGCCAGCGTGAGGTTCAGCATGAAGCGCCTCCCTCTTCCCGGGAATACGTCTTTTCGAGCACCCTGTCCCGTATGACATATACGGCGTCCGCGAGCGCCCTGTCATGCTCCACGTCATGGCTCACCGCGATGACGCAGGCGCCGCGCGCCGCGGCGTTCCGGATTTCCTCATCGAGGAGTCCGTGCGAGGCCGCGTCAAGGCCTGTGCCCGGCTCGTCCAGAAGCAGGATGCCCGGCTTCTGCAGGAGGACGCGGGCAAGGCTGAGGCGCTGCTTCATGCCGCGCGAGAAGACGCCCGCGCGGGTCAGGGCGTGACGGGCAAGCCCCACGTGCCCGAGCATGTCCGTAAGCGTCTTTCTGTCTGAGGCGAGCCCGCAGGCTTTCTGCCAGAAGGCCAGGTTCTCCAGTGCGGTCAGGGCCGGATAGAGAAACGTGGAATGCCCGAGATAGCCGATGCGTGTGTCGTCGGGCGTGATCTGCACACTTCCCGCCGAGGGGGCCGTCAGGCCGGCGATGATGCGGAGCAGCGTTGATTTGCCGGCGCCGTTTTCCCCCGTGATGAGGGAAACGGTTCCGGCGTCAAAACGGCATGTGGCGTCCCTCAGGATGAGTTTCGCCCCGAACGTCTTCGCTACTTTTCTGAGCTCAATCTGGGTCATGCGGCATACGTTTCCTGCGGCGCAGGGCCAGAAGCGGCAGAATGGACATGACGGCTCCGCCAATCCACAGCCAGTTGACCCCGGGTTCGATGCTTACCTTGCAGATGACGTTTTCGCGGCTGTCCATGCCGGAAACCGAGGCGTAGACTTCCTCTCCGAGGCCCGGGATGACGTCCACCTCGGTGAAGAGCATTCCCTGGAATTTGTCATACGCCCTTTTCTGCGGACGGAGGGTGCCGAGAACCTTCCCGTTCTTCTGTACCTCGAGGACGGGCTCCAGGTACTCGTAGCCGGGCTCCTCTCCCTGATTGAGCTTCTTCATGCTGATGGTGTAGGCGCCAAGCTTCGCGCTGCCGTTCGCGGTGAAGGTGAGCTCCTCTTCCATCTTGTAGGGACCCGAGAAGGAGATGCCAAGAGTGATGAGGATCACGCCGATATGGATGCCGATGGCCGCGGGGCTGAACCCGGCCCCCCTGCCGGCAAGGCGGCTTACGGCCATCCATATGAGCGCCGCGGCGGCAGCGGCAGCAAAGGCAGACGTCACGAGGGGAAGCGTCTGTCTGTAGCCGAGGGCCCAGATAACGCCGGCCGCGATCAGCGCCGCGGCGAGCGTCACGGCCGCCTGCGCCCTGGAGATTTTACCGGACCAGCCGAGAAGCGGGCAGAAGGCCGCGAGGGCGATGAGAACCGTTCCCAGGGGGAGGCAGACGCGGTTATAGAAGGACGCGTCGAGACCCTGCGGGGACGCCGTCCAGAGACGGCTGATGACGGGCCACATGGTTGCCGTGGCGATGATGAAGCCCACGGCGATGAGTATCCAGGAGGCGAGGACGAGCAGGCCTTCGCGGCTCGCCGGATCGGAGAAGCGGTTGCCGTGGGGCTTCGCCTGCCACGAAACGGCGGTGATGAGGGCAAGGGATGCCAGAATGAAGATGAGAAGCGGCTTCCCCACAGGACCCTGCCCGAAGGCGTGCACGGAATCGATGACGCCGCTTCTGACGAGATAGGTGGCGAAGAAGCTCGAGAGGGTCGTCAGGCTGATGAGGAAGATATTGGTCCTCCGTAAAATCTGCCTGCGTCTCTCGACTACGATGGTATGGAAGGTGGCCGTCGCGAAAAGCCACGGGATGAGAGACGAGTTTTCAACGGGATCCCAGGCCCAGTAGCCGCCCCAGCCGAGTTCCATGTACGCCCACCAGGCGCCGAGCAGGATGCCCGCGGAAAGGAAGGCCCAGGCCAGCAGCATGAAGGTGCGCGTGGAAACGTACCAGGGGCGCCCGTTTTCCTGATCTCCGGACAGCGCCTCCGCGAGGGCCAGACAGGTCGGGATGGCAAAGCCGGCGTATCCGAGGAAAAGCAGCGGCGGATGGATGATCATGCCGGGATTCTGCAGGAGCGGGTTGAGGCCCCGTCCGTCGGCGGGCACGGGATACTGCATGGCGAACGGATTGCTCCACACCGTCAGGATGAGCCCGAAAAAGGCGGTGAGAATATAGAAAAAGGTCCAGAACCACAGCCTCGTTTCGCCGGAGAGGCTTTTGTAGTTCCTCGTGAGGGCGAAGAGCGAGCCCATGACCGCCACGGTCAGGCCCCAGAAGAGCATGGATCCCGGCTGGCCGGCCCAGAAGGCGGTGAGGCGGTAGAAGAGATCGAGGATGTTGTCCGTATAACTGGACACGTAGTCCAGACGGTAATCCTTCCAGTAGAGGGCGTGCAGCAGAAAGGCCGAAGCCATAAGGAAACAGCCCGTGACGAGGATGTGTCCCTTTTCAATAAAGGCGGGGATGCCGTCCTTCTTCTGCCAGAGATGGATCAGGGCCGCTCCGGCAAAAGCCAGGGAGCCGAGAAGGGCCGCGAGGAGCAGGGCAAAGGCGAAATAGTACATCTCAACTCCGGTTCTGTTTCTGATACTTGGAAGGACACTTGGTGATGAGCGTCTTCGCTTTGAAAACGCTGCCGCTCATGCCTCCTTCCACGATGACCTCAACGCCTTCCTTGAAGGTGTCGGGCACCGTGCCGCCGTATTCGACAGCCATGGTCTTCGATTTGTCGTCCTTGTCCTCAAGGAGGAAGGACAGATGGCGCGGGCTGTCGCTGCGTTTCAGATCCTTCGGGCTCACCGTGCCGAAAAGGCGCACGTTTTTAAGGGTGCCCTGATCGGCAGCCTGAGCTTCGGAAACATTAAGGAAGTACACGCTGCTTTCGGAAAGTCCGGAGTAAACCAGATAGCCCACGCCGCCCAGAAAAAGCAGGGCCGCGACAAGATAGATGATCGTATTTTTCTGCTTGGCCATGAAACCCTCTGTGAAGCTGAAAGAACGCGGCCATCCTATATGGCCTTCATGCCATGATCAAGTGAGAATGATTCCTAATAATATATATCTCCGGACTTGACCATACCTCTCCGCCCTTTCCGGAAAAATCTTTTCTTTTTCCTTCCCCTCCCGTACGATCTCTGCCGGGTGTCCTATGTCACCGGGTACCGGGTACAGGTATTTGTGCATACTTCTTTTCAGAGGAAACTGCTATGATGAAAATCCTTGTGGCCGCGTTTTTCCTTTTGTCCTTCTGCGCGTCGGTGTCTGCGCCGGCCCCCCGGGCGGCAGAGGTTCCCGGCAGCGGGGCCGTCCTTCAGCCCTCAAAGGTTCTCATCAGTCCCGGCGGGGCCAGTCTTACCGGGACAGCTGTCCTTCCCGTGAACCGGGACGGCGGTGTGCCTTCCGTTTCCGTTCTCCTGCCCGACGGGGCCCGGAGCGTTGTTCTCGAGGTGAAGGGATGCCGGATAGCGCGCGTCACCCGTGCCAGCGTGCCCTTTGAGCCCACGGGAAGCGTTTCCTCAGAGGGCAGGGATATCCGTGCCCGCCTGGCTGCGCTGAACGGCCGGCTGGCCTTTCTCGACGCGCGCGTGCGGGAGCTTGTCAAAACGCCGGACGGCGGGAATGCTGAGAAGCTCTTTCAGGATCGCGAACAGCTGAAACTCCAAATCAATGATCTTAAGGCCCTGGAGAAAAAGTACCAGGACGGTCCCCACACAGGTCTCCTTGTGACTGCGGCTCTCGCCGGCAGCGTCAGGGAAGACCGCGTCACCGTCTCCTGCAGTTATCTTCTGCCCGGATGCTCCTGGAACCCTGTCTACAGCGCTGACTGCGCGCCCGGTAAGGACGGGAAGGGAACGCTCTCCGTGCGCCTTGAGGCTGTGGTCCGTCAGTTTTCCGGCATCGACTGGACAGACTGCGACGTCACCCTCGTGTCAAAATCCGCTGAGGCGGCGGATCTTCCCCCGCTCAGGACGTGGATTATCGGCGATTCCGGCTACGGCGGCGCTCCGATGCGCGCCTCCATGAATCTCATGGCCAGGGAAGACAGCGTCGGCTCAGCCCCCGAAGAGGCTGAAGCGAAAGCCGCCCCTCCCGTGCGGCAGGATTCCCAGGGCAGTTACGTCACCTGGAAACCTGCCATGAAGGGGCTCCAGGAAGGGGAAAGCCGCATTCTCCTGGCCGAGGCAGGATGGCAGGAGGATCTGACCTGGGTGGCCCGCCCGCTTAATGCCGACGCCCGCGTCTTTCTCTGCGCCGAGCATGTCCTCGCCCCCGGCGAGATCTGGCCCCGCGGCGAAATGGACATGAGTGTTGACGGCGTCTCCGTCGGCAGGGGGGATTTCAATCCCCGCCTGGGCCGCGTGCGGTTTTCCTTCGGTCCCGACCCGCGCGTGAGGCTCACTGCCGTCACCGAACCCCGCAAAAGCGGCAGCGAGGGCCTTATCGCCCAGAAGAAGGTCTGGGAATGGGCCTGGACCTACACCGTGCGCAATGACCGGGAAACCGGCGTCACGGTGCGCGTCGAACGGCCTGTGCCGCAGAGCGCCGATAAGGACGTGTCTGTCGAATACACGGGCAAGCCCGTTCCCCAGGAAGATAAGGACGAAAAGAAGCTGGTCTGGACCCTCGGCCTGAAGCCTCACTCCGAAGCTTCCGTGAGCCATAGCGTCAGGGTGACGGCTCCGAAGGATTCGGACGTTTCTCCCGTGGCGCCGTAAAAAAGCTGTCGGAACAGCCCTCTGTCCCCTTTACCGGTTTTCAGGAGCTTTGCCTTCGAGAAGGGCCGCCAGGTCTCCCGGCGCCGCCTCCCCGCGGGCAAAGCTCCTTTCTGTTCTGCCGTCCTTTACCATGAAAATACGGTCTGCCAGCCTCACGGCCTGCTCCGGATTGTGGGAAACGGCGATGACAGGATAACTTTTCCCGAGCTCCGCTATGAGTTCCTCGATACCCGCCGCGGCCGCCACGTCCAGAGACGATGTGGGCTCGTCCAGAAGAAGGACTGCCGGCTCCAGGGCAAGAGCCCGGGCCAGACAGAGGCGCTGCTGCTGGCCCCCCGAAAGATGGGAAGCGTCCGTGTCCAGCCTGTCCCTGACCTCCTCCCAGAGCCCCGTGCTCCTGAGCGCTTTTTCCGCGGCTGCGGGGATCTCCCCTTTCGGCATCCCCCGCACCGCTTCCAGCGGTATCGCGATATTGCGGTACACGCTGACAGGCAGCACGTTCGGAGTCTGAAAGACCATGCCCACAAGGCGCCTCAGTTCACTGACCGGGCGTTTGCCCCTGTAAATGTCTTCCATGCCTCTCCCGAGGTCGATTTCCACGCTCCCCGACGTTCTGCAGCCTGGAAATGTCTCGTTCAGCCGGTTCAGCGCCCTCAGGAGCGTTGTTTTGCCCGAACCGGACCTGCCTGTGAGCATGGTGACGCCCCGCGCGGGCGCTTCCAGGGAAACGCCGTGCAGGATTTCCGTTTTCCCGAAAGCGACATGGAGATTGCTGATGCGGCAGGCTGATGTCATGCGTTTTTCCCCCAGCGCCGCCTGAAGCGGCGTTCCAGCATTTCGGCCAGGGTCAGAAGCAGTGTGGAGAGCAGGAGCAGGACAATGGCCGCCCCGAACCCCCTCGAAAGTTCGCCGGGATCCTGGTACTGGGCCGAGATATAGTAGACATAGAACGGAAGCGCCTCGAACTTGCCGAATAATGCCGGCATGCCGGCATTGGCCACCACGCCGGTGAGCATGATTACGGCCGTATCCTCGGCTGCCCTGCCGAGAGAGAGAATGATGCCTCCCTGAATCCCTGAAAAGGAAGCCGGCAGCAGGATTCTGAAGACGGCCTGCCTTCTCGTGAATCCCAGAGCCGCTGCTGTCAGAGCAAGCTCCCCCGGAAGAGCCTCCAGCGCCTGACAGGTGGATGTTACCAGCACCGGAAGGACAAGAAGGGCAAGACACGCCGCTGAGAGCAGGAGCGACGTATTGGCGTTTATCCCTGCCACGTTTCTCAGAAATAAAACGAACGAAAAGCCGAAGAGCCCCATGACGATGGACGGCGTGCCGGCAAGGACATCGAGCACTGTCCGGAAGATCCGCCCGCGGCGGGGAGGGCAGAACGCCGCCAGATAAATGCCGCAGCCCACGCCCGGCAGTGTGGCGATGAGCATGGTGAGAAGGACGAGGCATGCTGTTCCCGCGCACGCCGGCCAGATGCCGTCCCACACCGCGCGCTGCCCGAAGATAGCGGAGAGCGCGGGCACATCGCCGAAAAAGAGACCGGGACCAAGTGTGCCGGCCCCCTTCGCGCAGAGAAAAAGAATCAGGGCGGACACGGCGCAGAAGACGAGAAAAACGGCTCCGCGCAGGATCCAGCGCAGGACGGTTTCGGAAGACTGATACCCTCTCACTCCTCCTTTCCCCCTTCCTTTTCGAGAGCGTGCAGGGTGATGCTGGCTCCCGCGTTGACGACGAGAAGGATAAGCCCCGCGCAGAAGAGGGAACCGTAGGCGGCTCCCCCTACTTCGTTGGAGGTCACGAGCGCCATGTGGGCTGTCAGCGTGCGGATGCTGGAAAGGAGCCCCTGGGGAACCTGAACAGCGTTGCCGGCGAGCATGAGCGGGATGAGCGTGTCACCTGCGGCCCTGCCGAAACCCAGAACCGCCGCTGCGGCGAGCGTGCGGCGAGAGCGCGGAAGTACGAAAAGGCGGAACAGCCCCAGTCTTGAAAACCCCAAAGCCTGCCCCCAGGGACAGAGCCGGCTGAGACGGGGGCTGAGACCGGCCTGCATCACGAGCACCATGGTCGGCAGAATTTCCAGCGTGAGGATGAGCCCGGCCGCAAGGAGACACATGCCGCTGCCGCCGAAAGCACGCCGTATCAGGGGGGTAAGGAGGAAAACGGCAGCGAAGCCGTAGACTACGGTTGGGATCGTCGTCATGAAACGGACCAGCACGGAAGCCGCCCTGCGGAAAGGGGTCAGGAGAGGAGACTCTTCCGTGAGCAGAAACCCGCATACAGAAAGGGCAAGCGGCCAGCCGAGGATGAGCGCGAAGGAGGCCAGCGCCAGTGATCCAAGGCACATGGGCAGAATACCGAAGGATCCCTGATAGGGCTGCCAGACCCAGCCGAAGGGTGAGCCGGGACCGGGCTCGAAAAAAGCCGGGAGAGCTGCCGCCAGAATCATGCAGAAGAGGAGCACTGTGCCCGCGATGACCAGAAAGGCAGCGTACGACAGCCAGAATCCGGCCCTGTCTCCGGGGTCAGTGCCGGAGCTGCTTTTTTTATAAAAATTTTTCACAGATGAGAAAAAACGGCACCGGCTCATCACCGGTGCCGGGAAGTTACTTCTGGGAGTATGGGATATAGCCGGCCTTCTTCACAAACCCGGTTCCGTCGGGGCTGAAGATGTAGTCGATGAAGGCCTTGGTCAGGCCTGTGGGCTCGCCCTTGGTGTTCATGTACAGCAGGCGCGTGATTTTATACGTGCCTGAAGCGGCGTTTTCCTGGGTCGGAACCATGCCGTCGATGGTGACGCCCTGCACCGTCTTGTCGAGGTGTCCGATGCCTACGTAGCCGATGGCGTCGGGATTCTGGGCGATGGCTGTCTTCATGGCGCCGTTGGATGAGACGGTGTTGGCGCCGGGGAGGTAAGGGGTCTTGTCAATGGCTCGGCCGTCAAAGGTTTCCCTGGTTCCGCTGCCGTCTTCACGGACGTACACGGCAATGGCAGCGTCCTTTCCGCCAACTTCCTTCCAGTTGGTGATTTTGCCGGCGAAGATGTCTTTCAGCTGGGCCTTGCTGAGAGATTTGACGGCATTTTCCGGATTGACGGCAACAGCGACACCATCAATGGCGAAGGGGAAGGACTTGAGGCCGTATTTGGCTATCTCCGTGTCCTTGAGAGCACGGCCGGTATTCCCGATCTGCACGAGTCCTTCGCCCACCTTCTGAACGCCAACGCCCGAGCCGCCGCCGGCCACAGTAATGTGAATATTCGGGTTGGCTTCCATGATGGCCTTGGCAGCGGCCTTCATGACCGGGATGTGGGCTGTGCCGCCGGCGATGTCGAGGGAGCCTTTAAGGTCTTTGAATGCGTCAACGGGAGCAGACCAGGCAGGGCAGGTGCTGGCCAGCAGGGCCAGCCCGGAGATTACGGCGAGAAGCTTTTTCATAGAGATCCTCCTGATTGGGATGTTGTTCCTGACTGCAGGTGGAGGATCTCCTGTCATCACGGTCAGATCTGCGGCTGCAGACGACAGATGACGTGAGACATCCAGCCCCACCTGCCGGGCGGTCAGGTGAAGCTGAGACCGGACACGCTGAGAGAACACACGGAGAAGTGTGCGTGTTCTACGGATGCAGTAAACAGGAGTCCGGCCAGATGCGTATACATGCTCATTTTGTAGTCTGCCGGATGATCTCCGTCAAGGAAACGGACTGAATTTACATTTTTTTACACTGCGCCACAGACTGAGAAGGCCCCGTTACCGGGGCCTTCTCAGCGTTGCCTTGGGGCAGTTAAGGAGAAGTTTAGGGTTCTGTGTGCCTGCCGCAGCGGCAGTGTGCGCATTTGCCGCAGCAGTGGTGCTTTTTGGCATGATCCGGCTTTTTGGGGATAAGGACCAGGTTGCCGTCCACTGCCAGCTCAAATCCGCGTTTGCCCATGAATATGAGCTGTCTGGGACGGAGCTGGGTCTTCATCTGTGATGATTTGAAGTGAGCCGCGACGGCAGCATCCATCTCTTTGACACCCTGGACATCGACGAAAATGTGCGGGCAGACGTCCCGGTATGATCCGACCAGCGCAAGTATCGAGTGGGCCTGCGAAGGTTCAAACGAGTCGCACCGTATATGAAGATTGTTATTACTGAAGTGGAGGCTGATATCTCCTTTGCGATTTTGTGGCATGACGACCTCCTGAGGATGGCGCGCGTAGTGGGATTATACAGCCTTGGCGATATCGTCAGCCCAGGAAGCGATGTCGTCCTCGCAGTCCGAGCCATCGCCTTCAATGCGCAGACCATCCGTGATGATCTCCGCGCCCAGTTTTTTGCCGGTCTCTTCAACGACGTCGACTGCTCCGCAGAAGTGGGGGTAGCTGCGGTCACCGGAGGCGAAGGCGGCGATTTTTTTGCCTTTGAGATTCATTTTATCGGCGTTTTCAAAAAGAGCTGCAAAGTCTTCCTGCATCTCAATGTCCTCGTCGCCCCAGCAGGAGGCACCGAAAAGGACCGCGTCATATCCGTCGGCGAGGCCGTCTGCCTGTGCGTCGGCGGCGTTCACGACAGTGACATCGTTGCCGGCCGCCTGGAGTTTGGCTTCGATGGCGTGAGCGATGGATTCAGTATTGCCAGTGGTAGAACCGTATACCTCGAGAATCTTGGCCATTTTTTTTGTCCTCCAAAAATGAAATTGAATTTCAATTTCTATTTATCGATACGCGGCTGGTACGTCAAGAAAATATTGCTAGTTTTTTCGACCGGAGGCGGGTGAAGAACCTAAATCTAGTTTGGTTGATAGGCTCTCCAGCCTGAATTTTTAGTCTGGAGGGTGGCATAGAGCTGGCTATTTGCCGGGATTCCTGCAATGAGGTTTTCGATGGCGCCTCAAATGATATTAAATTTTTGGAATTTTCAATAATGGTTTGAAATTTTTGGAAAAAATTTTTAAGTGATTTTGAGAGTATACCTAAAAAGCATTTTTTTTGAGACCTGAAACCTCAGTCTTAATTTCGGGAAGAATCGCTTCTGACGCCATGTTTGCATTTACTCAATCTGAAAATAAGAGTAGAAGAAAATTCCATAAAGCTAAGGCTTCCAAGAGGTTAGACAGAAAACTCACTAATGTGAGGGGGCTAACAACTTATAAGAATTTCTACTTATGTAGATATGGAAGACGGCAGGGCCGTGCTTCTGCGGCTAACAACTTATAAGAATTTCTACTTATGTAGATGAAGGAGATGCGCGCGTTCACGTGTCTGTGGCTAACAACTTATAAGAATTTCTACTTATGTAGATATATATGGTGGTCGACAGCGAATAACGGCTAACAACTTATAAGAATTTCTACTTATGTAGATCATTGTGTCCAAGATGCTTGCTCAGGCATGGCTAACAACTTATAAGAATTTCTACTTATGTAGATAGATCCGCAATCCGGCCTATGCTGTCCCGCGGCTAACAACTTATCAGAATTTCTACTTATGCAGATGTGGTATAGCTGAGTATTCCGTGCTTAGGATACCATCATTCAGCCGAATGATACCAGTATTCCGCGTCAGGATACCATATGGTTTATTGGGGGGAATTCCATAGTAGCGTACCGATATTCCGCGCAAGTGTACCGCTTTGAAAATCCGACATCGAATCATCATGGGATTTTTCCAGATTCTACGAAAGGAGGCCTGAATTATGGCCAAACGGATTAATGTGCGGTTGATCATGCAACTGCACGACAGCGGTATGTCACAAAACGACATCGCAGCTACAAGGTACTGTTGACGGCAAGAGAAAAAACATCACTGTAAGGCGAAAGTATAATTAACCCCTTAAACGAACGAAAACTGACCCCCCGGGAGGGGGGGCAGGTATAATGGTCTAACGATTTAGAACCAAAAGGCGGGGCAGTGTTTAATGAAAAAAAGTGGTATCACATCCCCATCTGAAAGGAGATCCCCATGTCGCGAACCCGCCGGAAATTCAGCTCACAGTTTAAAGCTGACCTTTGTGTCGAACTTCTTAAAGGAGAGAAGGACCTCAATTCTCTGGCTTCAGAAAACAGCCTTCTTCCCAATCTTCTGCGAAATTGGAAAAAAGATTTTCTGGAAAAGTGCTCCAAAGCCTTCGATGACACCAGCGAGAACTATTGGAAGGAGAAATATCTCGCCGAGCACAGGGAAAAGGAAGATTACGCCAGAAAGGTCGGCCAGCTCGCCATGCAGGTGGACTGGCTTAAAAAAAAATCTGAGGAGACTCTTGGACCAGGATACGAAGACAAGTTTACTCCAAAGCCTTTCGAAGAGTAGAGCCTGCGCTTCCGGCGGGGAACGGGAGAAGAAACTCTCTGTGCGCATCGCTGCAGGACTCCCCGGTCTCAACCGGACAAGTATCTACTATAAGCACAGGAACAATAAATCTGCTGAAGAGGAACTTGCGTGCAGGGCTCTCATCGACAGAATCCACACAGATAACCCCTCCTGGGGCGCCCGTCAGCTTTCAAAGCAGCTGCGGCTGCAGGGATTCAAAGCCGGCCGCTTCAGAACCATGCGGTTTATGCGTGAAATGGGCATCGATGCTATCTACCCAAAGATGAATCTTTCCAAACGGCAGAAGAAGGCTCAGATTCTCCCGTATCTGCTCAAAAACGCGGACATCAAATGCCCCAGCCAGGCGTGGTCCATCGACATTACATACATCCCCATAAAGCATGGGTTTCTGTACCTGACAGCCATCATCGACTGGTACAGCCGCTGTATCGTTGGCTGGGAGGTAGACGACACCCTTGATACCCGCATGGTTATTCAGGCTGTCAGAAAAGCCTTCCGGATTGCCAAACCGGAAATTTTAAATTCTGACCAGGGATGCCAGTTTACCAGTAACGAATACAAGACGTTTCTCCGGGAAAATCAAGTGCTTCAGAGCATGGATGGCAAGAGCCGCTGGGCCGACAATATCATGATCGAGCGGTGGTTCCGTTCCTTCAAATATGAGGAGGCTTACCTCACTCAGTACAATAACATCCGGGAAGCCCGCGAAGCCATTCGGATTTATGTGAAGAAATATAATTTTGAGCGCTGCCACTCAGCCATAGGCGGGGTGCCTCCGGCACTGGTTTACTATCCTGCCATGCTGCTGGAAGCCGCGCGGGCGGCCGCATGAAATAAGAAACGCCCGCCGCCGGGCAGGCCGTGGGGGAAAGTTCCTCTTTTCCCCTCACGGCTGCGCCGACATTATACTTTTCATTCCGGGTAAAGCCGCTGCGCGCCAATGAACGGCTGCCACCCCGCAAGCGGATCCCCGCCATTAAATGGCGCTCCGGGCCTGACCCGGTCAAAATACAAAAAGGAGAGAGCTATGCTGGCTTACAGATAACCTGACGCCTCATCTCGAAAATAATTTATTGCCTCGTTAATTTTGGTCTTGATTAAGCAGCCACGATAATCTGGCAAAACTGACTCCGAATGAATTCTATAGATTTGTAACCACCGGGATTTATCCCTTGGATATCTCGCATGCGCCTGCTGTCCCTTCCATAAAGAAGACTGCTAGAGGGCCTGAGGAAGCGGAACCTACTGATTCTGCTGATAAAAAGTAACTTAAGCACAGGATACCATGTCAAAGGATCTGGAATGAGATCAAGGGATCACAGAACAAAACGTGATGCTGCTTTCAGGCGTGGGGGATTTATGCCCCGAAAGCCCTTAAGGAAGCACCCCCCCATTCCTAGGAGGAATGGAGGGTGCGGCAGAACCTCAATCATACGTGTAAATTTTTGTTGTCCACTTTCATGGTTTCGTTTTTACTCTCCTTCCCAAACATTGGGGAGTGTGCAAATTAATATGTCCTCGACAAGGGGAATAGTTCAGACTTCACTTCTTCCCCCTTGGCTCGGAGAAGATTCTCGATATTTTAGAAATGGACATAGAGCAGTCCAGGACAAAAAAAACTTTGTCAGACACGGGTATTTACATTTACACAGAGCCTAGATAGATTAATAAAATTAAAAACCGAATCTACTGATGTAGATCGAATGTCCTTGAGAATCTTGGACCGGAAACGATTAAATTTCTACTGGCGTAGATCCCACGTTCGTGGGGGTGTTGTCCAAAAATTTAATTTTTTTGAAAACACTACGATGAGGATATTGATATGAAAGAAAATCTTGTAGACCAGATGACATCTTTATATCCAACAAGTAAAACTATCCGTTTTAAGTTGGAACCTATTGGAAAAACTTCTGAGAATATAAACAAAAATGGCATACTCAGCGCAGATGAATGCAAAGCGAAAGACTATTTAAAGATAAAAGAAACGATAGACGCCTATCACAAATATTTCATAGATCAACAACTTCGACTTGTAAAAACAGAAACAATAAATAAGCAAAAAACAGGTACAAAATTCTTTCTGATTGATGGCGTACAGAATGTCTACAACATATACAATAATCTGAAAAAAGACAGGAAAGATGAAAAAAATCGCAGGCTTTTTTTAGATAAATGCACTGCTCTGCGCAAAAAACTCGTCAGTGAGGCTTTTCCATCTGAAGTAATCAAAAAACTGACCAGCGGAAAACTATTCACTGACATTTTGCCAGAGTGGGTGGCTCAAGAGAATACTACCAGATCCAACGAAAAAAAACTTTTTTGGTCTGATACGTTTAAGCGATTCTCAACATATTTTAGTGGTTTTCACGAAAACCGGGAAAATATGTATTCTGGCGAAGAAAAATCTACAGCCATTGCCTATAGGTTGATTAACGAAAACCTCCCTCGTTTTTTTGATAATGTAGAAAATTTCGGAAAAATACAAAATACTCTGAAAGAATGGACAAGTATTTTTAGCGATAAAGAAAAACAACTTTTTAATGAAAAAACAATTAAATCAACTTTTGTATTAGAAAACTATGCAAATTGCCTTACGCAGAGTGATATAACATGCTATAATAATTTAATTTGTGGGTATACATCTGAAAACAAAGAAAAAGTTCGAGGATTAAACGAGTTTATCAATCTCCACAATCAAAAAATTAAGGATAAAAAAGAAAAACTCCGCTCGTTTAAGTTATTATATAAACAAATACTCAGCGATCGCGAAACGGTTTCATTTATACCATATCAGTTTACTTCAATAAATAAGTTGTATGATGCTATTAATAATTTTTATTTAGTTTGCATCGTAAATGAAAAAGATGATGGAGGAGAAAATTGTAATGTTTTTGAAGCTATTGAGAAGCATTTTAAAAAAATAAAAGATGGTAACTATGATTTAAAGCATATTTATATATCTCATAGATCTGTTTCATCTATTTCACAAAAAGTTTTTGGTAGGTATTCATTTATAAAAGATGCTTTAGAATATTATTATTGTACAGATATAAGACCAAAGTATGAAGAAGAAATACAAAAAGCAAAACCATCTAAACGAGAAAAAATTGAAAAAGAACTAGATAATTATGTAAATCGACAATATTTACCTATTGAGTTAGTTGATAAAACTTGTGAAAAATATTCAAAAACATTATAAGATAATTTTAAACATTCTGAATCTTCAGCAATAACAGATTATTGCGCTCATTTTTTGACCAAAATTATATCCTCTAAAACTTATTCAGCTGGAAAATATGAAGATGAGCGCTACTCTTGCATAAAGGGTGAACTGAATACCCAGCACGATGAAAACTACCATCCTTCAACAGAAGTGGTGAACAATATTAAACTCTTCATGGACACTATCCTAGAGTCTATTCACAGGCTACGGGATTTCATCATTCGACGCGATGAAGAAAATATTTGTGAGAAAGATGAACATTTTTATGAATTTATTGATAAACTTTGGGAAAAGTTGTCAGCGTTTATAAATCTCTATGATAAAACTCGCAACTATCTAACAGGAAAACCATATAGCACTGATAAAATTCGCCTTACATTCAACATTCCTGCTCTTGCCGACGGTTGGGATGAAAACAAAGAAAAAGATTGCAGAGCTTTCATTTTTAAAAAAAGCGAACAGTATTATCTTGGAATTGCAGCAAAATCTGGTTTACATTTCGTTTACAATGGTAAAGAACATAATCTCTCTTCATGTTACTGGAAAATGATCTACAAGTATTTCCCTGATCCCAGTAAAATGATCCCGAAATGCACAATTACAACAAAAGATGTAAAAACTCATTTTGCATCTAGTGATGATAACTATGAACTTTTTGACCCTAAAAAATTTGTCAAACCAATAATTATATCGAAAGATATATATGATATTTACTTCAACGCAGGTCCGAAGCCTGCCTTTACGGGAGAATTTATTAAAAATGGGGGCGACCAAAAAGAGTATAAAAATGCATTAACAAAATGGATTGATTTTTCTAAACAATTTCTTTCTTCTTATTCAAGTACAGCTGTTTATAACTTCGATAGCTTGCGACCGTCAAATAGTTATCAAAATATCAGTGAGTTTTATTCTGAAATAGCTGCTTTAACTTATAAAATAAATTTTAAACCTATTCTATCAAAATATATTGATGATCTTGTTCAAAAAGGTGATTTATATCTTTTTAGAATTACTACGAAAGATTTTAATTCAATTCATGGAATGCCGAATCTTCATACTTTGTATTGGAGATCCCTTTTTTCTGAAGAAAATCTCGTTAAAACGTGTATAAAATTAAATGGACAAGCAAATATTTTTTATAGAGTTCCATCAATAACTAGTCCAGTTATTCACAAAAAAGGGAGTATTCTTGTCGGAAGAACAGCAACCAATGGTAAAAACATCCCTGAACACATTTATACTGAATTATGCTTAATCAAAAACGGAAAAAAAGCAGAAAAGGATGCCGATACTGAAACACGTGAATACCTTACAAAAATTAAAATCAGGGAAGCTCAGTACGATATCATCAAGGATCGTCGCTTCACACAGAGTACTTTTCTTTTTCATGTTCCACTGACTTTTAATTTTGGAATAAAGCCAAGTAAAACTTTCGAATTCAATAACAAAATAAACGATTTTTTAAAGAAACATGATGATGTCAATATTATCGGTATTGATCGTGGAGAACGGCATCTCCTCTATGTATCTGTCATAAATAGACAAGGGGATATTCTTGAACAGACTACTCTCAACATTTTAAATGGTGTTGACTATCACAGTAAACTTGATAACCGCGAAAAGGAGCGCGCCGGAGCTCGAAAAAACTGGGGTACTATCGGTCGAATTGCCGACTTAAAAGAAGGGTATCTTTCCATTGTCATTTATACTTTAGTCGAGATGATGATTCGATATAATGCTATAATTGTAATGGAAGATCTCAATACGGGCTTCAAGCGTGGCCGCTTCAAAGTTGAAAAACAGGTTTATCAAAAATTTGAAAAAGCATTAATCACGAAATTAAATTATCTTTGTCTTAAAGATATTGCAATAGATAAAATTGGAGGCATATTGCACGGTTGGCAGCTCACAAATCCATTTGAAAGCTTTAAAAAAATGGGACATCAGAATGGTATTATTTTTTATATTCCAGCTTGGAATACAAGTAAAATTGACCCTATAACTGGATTTGTAAACGTAATAAAACCTAAATATACAAACAGAGAGTCTGCGAATAAATTTTTTGAAAACTTTAAAGAAATCTCTTATAAATCAAAAGATGATGCTTTTGATTTCGTATATATTGATAAATTTTCGGGAAAAAACTGGATTATCACAACAGGAGGAAAGGTAAGGTACTTCTGGTTGAAAGATCCGTCAGGGCACGGAGGTTCAACACAGAAGGTTGATATTACTCAAAAATTAAAAAATTGTTTCACTAAAAACAACATACCTTGGGAAAATGGTGAAAATATAGTTGAGACTCTTACAACCTCAGTCAATGCCTCGGTTCTGAAAGAAGTGATCTGGTGTCTGCAGCGTGTTCTCGCCATGCGAAACAGTTCTGCAGAAGATGGTGTGGATTTTATTTTATCACCTGTCAGGATGCCTGATGGTCGGACATTCTGTAGTAATAACGCTGGTGAAAAACTTCCTTGCGACGCCGATGCCAATGGCGCATATAATATTGCCAGAAAAGGCATCTTGGTTATGGAAAAAATAAAAGCCGGCGATAAAAATCCGACTTTAATTAAAAATGAGGATTGGCTCAATTATGCACAAAGTGAAGTCGTCGTCGCAATGCAAATGAAAAAATATAAGTAGAAGACAGCTGGGGCGGAATATGGAAACATATCTGATGATCACACAGATTAATGATTTTACGTTCTGCCCCAGATCTATATATTTTCATGATGTTTATAGGAATTCAGTGTGTGAAGACGCATACCAGGCTACGCCACAAAAGGTAGGCAGAGCAGCACATCACACCATCGATGAAGGAATATACACCACTAGAAAAGATATTCTCACTGGAACAACGGTATATAGCTCTCAATACGGCCTCATGGGAAGGATAGATATTTTTTATATTTTGACCGGGCTGCTTGTAGAACGGAAATATTCAATCACTGCTGTTTGGCCTGGATTCAGGTACCAGTTATATGCCGAAAGCTTTGCCCTAGAAGAAATGGGCTATACAGTTAAAGCCTTACGTCTCCATTCATCCAAAGACAACAAAAATTATGATGTCCCAATGCCTGGTGATGCGGAAAAAAAGGAATTCGAAGAACTCCTATATCACATACGACATTTCTCTTTGTCTGATCCTTTTTCTATCAACCCCAAAAAATGCAGAAGCTGTATTTATAAAAATTTATGCGACGTATGCCCAGAGGAGGCAGTAGAATGATGTCACTTCCAGATTTCCGCTACAAACAAGTCATCGTTCATGTGGCTGGAGGCAGTGGTGAACGTCTGCGATTTTTGGCTGACAATATTGTTTTAGAAGATAAGGAAGGGAAATGTATTCTAAGGCATTCTTGCCACAGACTATTTGCTTTATTTATAGTAGGTGAAGTGACAATAACCAGTGTACTAATCAAACAGGCACGTCGTTTTGATTTTCCGATCATCCTCATGTCAGGTAATTTTCGTGTAATTACGAAATTAAATAGTGGAGCTGAAGGAAATACTATTTTAAGAAAAAAACAGTATGAAATTTCAGAACGGACAATGCAGATCGCAAAAAAGCTCATTGCACAGAAGATTTCTAACCAAATGGCTCTTATAAAGTCTTTGAGGTACAGGGCTACTGAAGATCTGGAATGTATTGAATTCTTAAAAAGCCGCTCTGTGTCGAAGGCAAAAGATGTTCATGAACTAATGGGTGTGGAAGGTACTGCCAGCAAAGCTTTTTTTTTCTTGCTACTTCCGCAATATCGGTTGGACCCGCCGGGAACCGCGTTGTAAACATGACATCCCCAACCTTCTACTAGATATAGGATATACCTATCTTTTTAATTTTATAGAGGCCATGCTTTGCCTTTATGGGTTTGATGTATATTGTGGTGTTCATCACACACTATTTTATCATAGAAAATCTCTTGTTTGCGATATTATAGAACCATTTAGATGCATTATTGATAAACGTATTCGCAAATTGTATTCACTTAGACAAATAAATGAAAAAGATTTTCAATTTTTCAATGGATCTTGGATGCTACCTTGGAAAAATCAAAAGAAATATATATCTCTTTTCTTGAAAGATATTCTTTTCCACAAAGAAGATATTTTTTTATTTTGCAGAGAATATTACCGTTGGTTTCTTCGAAATAAACCAATAGAAAATTTTCCAGTGTTCAACATAGCTGAGGTACACTAATGTATCTTGTCCTTTATGATATTGAGGATGATAAACTTCGTACTCGTTTTTCAAAATGCCTTCAAAAGTATGGTAGAAGACTTCAATATTCTGTTTTTGAGGTAAAAAATAGTGCTCGCATTTTGGATAATATTAAAACTGAAATAAAAACAAAATTTGGAAAAAATTTTGGACAAGCAGACAGTGTTTTAATTTATAATATAGATGATAATAATTGTGTCGGAAAGTTTGGACACCCAGTTAATGAAGAAACGGATTTTCTTATACTATAAAATTATTTTGGTAGTGTAAAGAATCTTTCGCACTTTTTAAAAATACAAATGGCTCGCCAATCGGTTAAAGTTTTTATTCCCAAACGAACTTCCGACAGGAGAGCCATGCCATGTCTACTACCAAAGACCCCCAGCAA